>Ga0065711_1030421_pt1 | contig 32564 bp, 14 predicted proteins | sample Hoacrofraction12_FD_59098 | JGI IMG/M metagenome (GOLD analysis project Ga0065711, IMG submission 59098) | Hoatzin crop microbial communities from Cojedes, Venezuela - Epithelial fraction 12 v2 (version 2) | ecosystem: Host-associated > Birds > Digestive system > Esophagus > Crop | place...
GGAAGGGAAGGGAAGGGAAGGGAAGGGAAGGGAAGGGAAGGGAAGGGAAGGGAAGGGAAGGGAGTACAGATGAACCAATGCAATAGTCATCAAACATGTAACAACCAGGGATTGAACTGGGTACCTCTGAAGCAAAGCTGGGAATTCTGTTAGTTACGAGAACGATGGCCTGTTACAGACTGCTCAGGGCGACATAAAATATATACACAAATATGTATTAGTCATTGTCAGAGCCCTTGTCTCATGAGGCACAGCTGCTAACTGCATGTGGAATTATTAGTAAAATTAAGGTTTTACATCTGAAAATTAAGGTTTATATGAAAAACGTAGCAGTGTTCACCCATTGAGGAAAAGCATGAAATCAAAAGGAGCTCTGAGGATGGGACACAACTGCAGCAGGCATGTGAGGAATCCACTCACACAGCAACTCCCTGCAATGTACCATAGAGGATGGAACGGAGTGGAGACTCCGTGGCCCTGCTCTGTGGTGATAAAGCGGGAAGAAATGGTTCTCTAGAACTGATAAGCAGCTCATCTGGCCCCCTGAGGCAACAGGTTTTCGAAACCTTGCCAAAGTGTCATCCTCTTGTGAACTTTGCTCATTTTAATATCATTTTAATACCAAAACACACCTCCATACCAAAGGCTACCCACCTCCGAGGTGCAACCACCCCTCTTCGAGTCTGTGCTCTTGATTTTTTGTAAACTATACCTTTAAACGTGAAGCAAGAGAATTTTACACCAATCACGATAAAAGGTATGTATGATTACAGTCACTCAAACTCCACCTTAAAGGTAGAAAGGATGTAAAAATAACCAGGGAAATGGGGGATTTTCAGAGAAGAAGATAACATCGTAGATTTTTGGAGAAGATCTTCGGAGGAAAAGAAGATAACACGGTGAGCAAGTCAAGGGAAACTCCACCTCAGACTGCCTTCGACAACCGAGATTGGGCGACGGGCTGAGCCTTGCTTCTCTCCCCCTTGGGACGCCTTCGGTGAGACTTAAACTAAGTGCTTTTCTAGGGAATAGTTACTCCCTAATGTTTATAGCCAGGCTGTATTTTTTATAACCTTTTCACGCATTTCATATTTGCACGTGCTTTCTTGCAGACAGTCACTATCACTGGCAATTCAAAAAACCTATATATCTGTTGCACAAATAAAACTGCACTGTTTAAGTAGCCAGTTGTCACAGTTTCTCACTGAACACGATCAAATGCGGCCGTGCTAGTTCATGAGCATGACTGGACTGAAGGTGCAGACTGCTATTAGTGTATCCAGAATCGTGGTAGTTTTATATACATATTAAACTTGACTGGACTGGTAGTGGCAAATTGGACATCACTCAGAATTTAAACCTAGCCGCACCTAGCCTCGCACTTTGGTGAAGAGTGTCAGAAAGCAAAAGCGTTTGTTTTCTGCCAAATTAACACGACACTGCATAAAACAAGAAAACACTAATTTTAAATTTTTTTATTTTATGTGATAATGCAAAAAAAAGTTATTATAGATGTTTCTTGCTTTGTGTTTGTTTTAGTTTAGTGGAAAAGTTGAACTCTAGTTTCTATGCTACTACACAAAGTGACAAGTAATATAAAGGTGTAATAAATTATATTTCTCAAACAAATGTTTATATAGAGTGTTTAGAGATTAGAGTGTACTTTATCAACACGTTTACTGTTTACACTCGTATTTTTTATCTATTGTAAGTATTTAGACAATTTCTGTAATACCTCAGGGCCTCAAACTGCTTTGAGATACTTATCTCGGCAACACTGGAGGAGAAAACAGCAGAGCTATTAGTTAAGAAAGGAGGATCAGAAGCCCAAGATCCTCCGACACAGATATCTACATCTCAGTTGCGATTCTGTGCATCTACATTCATAAGGATCTAGAAGAGCAAGTGGAGGCTGGTGTTTCCAGGGTATCTGAAAAGGAGACTATGCATCTCTGAGCTTGAAGGAATTTTCAGAAACTATTGCGCAGGGCTGGTTTAAATCGGTGATGAATATCGATTTCAGAGACCAGAGCTGCTTCAAAAACGCCCACCAAGGCATTTAGCTCCAATTTCCTAACAACTCCAGAAAACTTGATCCCTTTTTTGGCTTTTTTAGAAACTGTTGCAGAAATCTCATGTCAAACAATTAACACCGGTTTTCTGCTTTTTAGGCTGCTGTACTGTACCTCCTAGTACATTATTCACTATTGTTTGAATACATTTATTTTAATTCGTCTGAGAGAATTTTAACTGGTCTCAGAACTTCAGAGATTCAAATAATATAATTTTCCCTTGAATGCTAATTAGCTTGATAGCTTTGTTTATTTAAAGCTTATTAAGGAACCTGGTAAATTGATACATAGCATCATAATATATCTTTCGGATTTCCTGCAGCTGATTACTCGGAAGGTTGTTTAACAGAGCAGCCACGGCTGACAGAATGATAGTCTTGTGGGATTTGCAAATTACTGAAGGAGCGGGTTTTCTTGCACAAGTTGTATCTCTGACTCACTGAATTGTGTTACAAGCAAGGTGTTAATTGTGTCAATAAACACAACCATAGCACCTTTCACAGGCCCCACGATACCCACTTTTGCCTCAGCTGGGGTTCTTAAAATGTTCTTAGGCTGTATTTTTCCACAGCTGACTTGTACCACACAGGTAGTATTTCTCCCTGAGTCATGCACCAAGCAAATTGGAAGTGCTGGTGAAACATCCACAAGGCCTGCTCTGCACCAGGCATATAAGGAGTTCCAAAAGAAAACCAATAAATTGTTACCACAGACCACCAATCGGCAACAAAATGGCATTTTCATCAGTAATAACATCACATTTTTGCATTCATCCAAAACCCACCTTCATTGCAAATTCATTTGGCTCTGTTATTCCTTGTTAAAATGTTCTTGAAATTTTAAAACTGGATTCAAATTTGCACAGCCTCAGATTTATGATAGAGGGGAAAAGGCAAAGGGATACAGGCAGTTCTCCATGTATGTAAGGTTTTATGAGGAGTTCTTGGAATGAAGTCTGAAATACCCTGTGTTTTGCATTATGCTTTTTAGCACTCCATTACAGTTTCAACCACTTCCAAGATCTCCCATAATTAGTTATATTGAATCAAGGGTATGTTTCAGAAGAGCTTAACTTCATGTCTTGTATTTAAGGGAAAGCACTCTAATAAGTGAGATCTGAATGGGAATACTGCTGGTTATTGTAGAGAACACTATAAATACTTTAAAAGGTCATTCTTCAGTTTCTTATTGCACAGTAATTAATACAACTTTGATTAGATTCTATGCAGTACACCTCATCATTTTATAGCTTGTTAGATGAGACTGACTTAAAACACCTATGTAACAACAGTTTATAAAACATTACACAGAAAAAAAAAAATCGTTACTAATGGACTGCTGAATAAGAGCTAAGTTCTTCTGTCATGAGCATAATGCAGAGATTAATAAACCAGATGAACTGAATATCAGATGAAGCACTCTTTCCATTACCTAGAAATTCTGTAGATCTTCCTTATTTTTCCCCCTTTTTTCTTTTTTTTCCCTACTTTAAAAAAGAGTAATGATACTTAGCACTATGTAACAGATGTCACTCACAAGGGCTTTTAATTTTTTTTTAACTGATTTTAATCAGCTAGAGTAAAGAAGGCAATGTGGCCATCCTGGAGCACAGAATATTTGCCGATCTTTGAACCTGGTCTGAATTAAAATGGTTTAGCAAAGCCCTGGCTTCCCCAGTCCAGTGCTGGCCACGGTCCTCTCTGAGCTTGGAGGTGGCTTCCACAGGTCCCCTGCAACTGTCCTTCCTAAGATCTTGTAATGCCATGGCAGAAGTAATGCTCCACATTCAAAATCTTGGGGTTTATGCAACTGTTTTTGCATTGATTTTTCTTCTTTATTTATTTTATAATCCCCGTTCAGTCTCTTTGCTGATATTACCCATCAGTATCACCTACCAAAGAACTCTGTGTCAGTCTTCCCAGCATGCAAATGCAATCGCTTTTCTGCATGGCTCCTCCCATGTCAGAACAAAAAAACAATATAACCTATTAAAAATACAGGCAACTGAAAAGCAGATAGGCTACTATGAGTTCAGTATTTTTTTTTTCCTAATGTTACACAAGTCAGGGTAGGAATCGTGGTTTAATTCTTTCTGGATTACAGTCTAGTCAGGACTTGTTTAAATTGCTCCCATGTGGAACAACAATGTATAAGCAAATAAAAATAGGAGTGGAGCCTGAATTTCAGGGACATCTGACATTACTTTGAACACCAAGACAAAAAAAAAAACAACAAAAAAACATTTTTCTTTTCATCGGGAGGAAAGCTTGCAACATGCGTAAGCAATGCACAACTTAGAGAAAGTCTGTTCAAATGGCATTATGAATAGTACACTGAATCAAAAAGAGAACTGTTCTGGGTTTTTTTCTGCCCCCCTCCTCTTTTCTCTGTAAGGAAATCTTGCAATATATGGTGTAATGAAGAACTTCGAAAAAGTCTATCCAAATGGTATTATGAATAATGCACTAATAGAGAATCCATTTTCCATTCCTACATGGAAATAAACCAGCTGCCTTCATTAGAAATGGATGGGGCTTATTGTTATTCTATTTTGATTCAGAAAATCCTGACATTTCCCTTATGGTAGAAATCTTAATATATATACTGGAAATAAAAAAAGAAAGAGAAGACAAAAACTTTTTATTTAAAAAAAAACCCCAAACTTACATAAAGAAAATAGAAATTCCATTATTTGTCTTCCAAAACCTGTTCCTCACAGACAGATATAAAAATGACTATTCATTGCAACCCTGGACACCTGATGATATTTAATATAACAGAAAACATTTGTGTTCTGCTCAAAAAGAGAAGCCATCTCTATGTGGGCTTGAAGACAAATACCAATCAACATGACAGGCAGAAACAAACACATGCTATGCTGTATGCTAATGTGTCTTAATTCCCTCTTTGTCTAAAATGATGGATATTCAAAAAAACACAGATATCTATACTGTTTTTAATTATCAACGTAGGTCTTGGGTATTTCCAGAAGTGTGACTTGTACATTCAGTTAATGGACAGATAATTAAACAATTAATTTTAAGTTGCTCAGTTTATATGCAGTCTCTTGCATTTTATATAATCCTGTAAGTTTACTGAATGCAGCAAGCAGTGTACACTGCTCAGTAGTTCTTATTTTTCCCTTAAAATGAGTTTCTGTGATATTAGAAATTTCTATCTATTCACATACTAGCACCCTCTCCAGGCATCAATATACAAAATTAACTCCAAAAAATTAAGTAAATCCATCTGTAAACTATATACACCCTGGAAAAACTGACAGAAGTTAAGAAACCAGGTATTATGAGACATTCAGGCACAGCACAATAGAGACTAATACTGCAATTCTGCTCCTAATGAACACTAAGGGCTTTCTGTCAATGACTTCTGTAAGAATAGGACTTTGCATAAGAAAGACACCATTGCATGGTGACCCACCATAATCTGCATAAATATGCCATAGAAATCAATCTAGTAATATCTTCTCTGAGTCACTTCTCATTATACTGGAGTATAACCTTTAAATCCAGTTTGGGCATAGCATTATTAGAATTATAAATTCAATTCCATGTTAAATTTATTTTATTTGTTTCTACTTTGAATTTGCGTACTTGCATCTTCCAGGCACTTGATACACCTGTAATACTCATAAGTCTTCCACAGTCTTACACCACAATTACTATCTTTTAATATTCTCTAGAATATGTTTGCTAAAGGGAGACAGCTTGGTGTAAATCAGCTTCTTTTCCACCTTATATCTGATTCTGGATTGCTTTACATCTCCCTTTCAACAGCTGGACAGCACAAAGGGATTTTAAGGATAACGAGTATCCTGATGGTCTCCCTCACCCAAAGAATATGTTTATTGTCTAGGTACACTTAAGAGAAAATTAACAAGAAATACTGTTTTTCTGTGTTAATAAACTCTTGAAGGATTTTGGTAGGTAAGCTTGCTCTTCCTTCTTGTACATGCCAGAGAGACATTCCCAAGCTAAGAAGATCCAGAAAAATAATCCTACTTGTAGTTGTTTGTCTAGGTATAAGCCATTCTACAAAACACCTCGCCTAAAGTGAGATACGTGCAATGCATATAGCTGCATTTGAGCCAGTAACCACAGCCCACCTTTCCCATCAGTGAGAAAACCAGCCCCTGCTACAATGCAATTCATCCCTTCTAAAACAGACATCTGAACTCAGTCAGATGAATTGTGCCCTAAAAGCACCTCCAGTGACTATAAATGGAAGCCAGGGCAATAATCTCAGATGGAGACATCTATAGAAGCGATGCATACAGTGATGTCAAATTAATTCCACCCTCACCATACTGCTTTTGAAGAGAAAGATTGGTTAAAAAAAAATAGTAAAAATCCTGTGTGCATTTTTTGTGTGGAGAACAGGGATGTTTAATCAGGAGTCCCAGGTACTTGAGGAAACAAATGAAACTCCTGGTTTTTCAACTGATCTTGTTGCAGGGAATGGGGCATCTTGTGTTTGGACAAAGAATTCATAATGACGTAAAGGGTCAAGATACTAACACAACTAGATGTTCTAAAAAATATTTATTCAAGGTGAAATTGTGTAGAATGATCAGAAATATTAGAAATGTGATCAACTCACTAATAAGTAACTTTTCTTCTCAAATTTGAATTCCTTTAGCGTCAGCAATAATTACATTTAGTTAATGGGGTATGAATATGGATGCAATACCTAGCTATTTAGGATTCTGAAGGTAATTTTTTTTAATCGCTGTTTTCCTGCAGAAAATCTGTTTTCATAGGTGCAAACATTTTTCCTAGATGCAAATATCTCGTATCAAAATCTCACAGAATTTATAGCTTGTTTTGTTTTGTATTGTTTAGTTCTCTCAAAATTTTGTTTTAATTTTACGAGTCACTTTTCAGAATTAATTTATGCAACTAGGTTTTAAAGTATTTTTCCCAAGACAAAACAATGAACTAGCAAAAAAAAGCCCCAAACTTTTTGCCACATAAGCAGTAGAATACCTAGATACCTAGGTTAGGCATATTTAGAGTTATTGTATGATTTCTTAAAAAAACAATTGCAGTTTTAGATGATTAACATATTATTTCAGAAGTCCAGTAAAAAAGAAGCAAAATGCCACTTAGAATGGAACAGAATTTCTCATTCAAGCTCTTTTCTTATAAAAGGGAAAGATGCAAACACAAATCAGAAAAAATACTATATTGAAGTGAACTTACACAAAATAGTTGAGCGACAATTACAGAACTGAATCGATAAATAAATTATAAAAAACCCACAAACCCAAACATACAACAAATTGGCATGTGTTGTAGAGAAAGGGTTTTGTCATCATATTTAGATGTTGATTTTGAGGAGTTTGACTGATAGAGAAATATTATGCAAATAATACATTGGACTTCTACAAGACATTTGACCTGGTATCATGGGAGATCTTGTTTCATAAATTCAGATGACAAAATCTCTGACAATGCTAAAAACCCCACTACCTATAATATGTACATTCTATTAAAAACCGATAAACTGTAAGTCTACAAACATAGTTACTAATATGGAATTGTATGTGAGTACCTGTGTTTCCCCTGGGTTTATCAGAGAATCTTCTTGCTCTATGTTATTTGGAATCTTTAAGAATCACTAGGAAAATTATATTATCACTGAAAAGTATCTGCTGGTGACATGAAAAAAGGGAGAGCAGTTAATGAGAAATTATATAGACAGTTTGATTTCAGTGAAACAACATCTATTTCAATATGGCCAAGGGCCATGCGTGTAGGAATAGAGAATGTAAGCTACTATAATGGTATGGTGTTTCTAACCTGGGAAAGAGTGACTCTGTAAAGTACTTCGGGACATAGTGGATAATCAACTAATTATGAGATCCCAGGTGATGCTGCAGTCAAAAGGAATAATGGATAGAAATATGGAATAATGAGTAGGAGTTGTGAGATTATAATGCATCTGCCTTGAACAATAATGAAACCATTCCCGGAATAATTTGTCCGTTTCTGGTATCAGTGCATTAAGAAAGCTGCTAAAAACCTGGAAAGGAATGAAAGGGCAGCAGGGAGAGAGATTAAAACCTGGACGGCAGTGTAATGTCCTGGGGGACAGGAAGCACCCTATGCTTTCAAGAAGAAAAATACAGGGTGACTTGGTAGTGTCTCTAAGCATCCATGTGGACCACAGAAATTCAGTAGAAGTCCTTTCAATCTAGAATACTGAGGCAGAATAAAACCAATATTTGAAAGACAAAATTACTTAAATTCAGCAGGAAAAGGGGAAAAATAATGAAGAAGGTTAACCTCTGGAATCACTTTCTAACTTTTGTGCTGAATTTTTCATCATTAGAAACTATAAAGCCGGGACTGGACATTTGTTTCATAAAACACCACACACTTTACTTCAACTGTGGCTATTGCACTTTAGGAAGGAATTAGTTCATGCCACTCCTGTGGTTCGAACTTATAAAATCAGTGTTCCCTTAAGTCCACCAAAATCTATAAATGATGTTTATTGATACAGGGAAAATTAGCTGGCACTTCCATGTTTGATTTGGAAGTTTGCCTCCCATTGTGAACAAAAAAAATCATTTGAACTTTTGTTAAAGACTCCAGTTTACAGCTTATATATGCTTATCTTAAGATATCATGATTTCCTGGAGGTCAAGGTCTCTCAGTTGCAGGCAGTACATCCTGGGCATGACATGATCTTACAGATGCTGCACACATGGAAGCACACATCAAACTGAGAACATGGTAGACCCACAGATGCTCTCAGTTTGGAGGCTGCTAGAATCGAGCAGCTCTGAATCTGATGCCCTGTACCTACACTAAGAGGAAACTCTACATAAGCCTAAGACTTTTTAAATAAGAATGTTAATGTGTAAACTGCTGAAGTGGTATAGCCAATGGGCAGGTTTTTGGCACAGACCTCAACAGTCTAGGAAGACCCCAAGGCTGGTGACTTTACTCAGAAAATTGTCACCTGTTTCCCCTTACTCTACAGAGATACTAAGTAACAGTGCTTTTAACTAGGACAGACATGAATGGCTTCTGTTCTTGCCAACTGGGGTGCAGAATCTGGCCCTTTTATAGGATTCCACAGTTCACAATAAAAAAAAATGGTAGGAGCACTACCATGCTCCTATGAACGGAGCATTGGAACAGGCTGCCCAGGGAGGTTGTGGAGTCTCCTTCTCTGGAGATATTCAAGACCCGCCTGGACAAGGTCCTGTGCAGCCTTCTGTAGGTGACCCTGCTTCGGCAGAAGGGCTGGACTAGATGACCCACAGAGGTCCCTTCCAACCCCTACCATTCTGTGATTCTGTGATTCTGTGAAATGCAGCTTTGAAGGAGAATACTGCTACCTTAATCCACGACCATTTAGAAAAACCAGTCTGATTTCATGAGATATTATTCTACTTCTTACTTGCCATGCCAGTGTTTGTTTCCAATGCCCTTCCCCAGAAGGCTGAGCCTGAGTTGTATTCCAGCGGCAATTCAAAAACTACAGGGCAAGCTGGGTCTTATTTCTGAAAATCAACATTTAACTTTAATTGTTCCTTCCCACGCTACTTTGGAAATTATTCCTCTGTGCAAACTGAATAAGAAAGGGAAAGGTCATGTTAAATTGTAGATTTTACCCCCCTCACCGAACTTGAGCTCTAGTTTACCACCTTGTCTTCATCTTAAAAATAGCAATAAACCAAAACAAACCTTGTCTACATGTCTGCTTTACATTAGAACCTTACAAGGAAAGTCATAATGTTGTCTGTTGCTCTGCTGAATAGAAAAATAACCAATTTACTCTTCTTTGGTTCAGGGGAAAATAGCCTTGAGAAAATGTTATTGATGTAGTGTATTTATGTAGGGTTGCAAGACAAATTATGCCATCAGCAAATAAGGTCAGAGTAGCAGAGAGAATTACTGGCAAAAATAGGTTGCTTGCAAAGGACAAAGGTTGTTATAACTGCATGTAAACCTTGAAGCCAGATCAGAAGAAATAATAACAGACTCAGTGTGGAATGTAGTACTTTAAAGCTCCCAAAAACTCCAAATGATTTTTTGTGGATGACTATTACCTTTTTAGGGAGGACAAAGCAGGCTGCATGACAGAATATCTGCCACTGATCATCAGGAGACAGTTCAAGGGCCTCCTGTGAAGAGTATGGTGTAGCTGCTTCAGTCAGCAGACTTTGGACCCTGCCTTCAGAGAGGAAAACGCTGCAGTTAGGGGTCTGCTCCTAATGCTTTTTCATGCAGTCCGAAAGAAGTTAACGTAGTTCTCCACAGCAGGGATGAAGGAACACATCAGTAGATGTGAAAAACCTGCTTAATCACAAGTATATATAGGAGTACACTGCATAGAAGAACACAATATTCAGTTTTTAACAAAGCAGAACTCTGTCCTAAAGTTCTGAATACTTTACATAATTCCTCGTCTGCTTGAAACGTGTTTGTTTAACACAGGTCTGCTTTATCCAGGGCTGACAATGACTGCCAGAAACTGTTAATTTATTCCTAGTACACTTCAAGTTTTTCAGTTGCTCGTGAAAATGAGCTTGGAAGATTTATTTCTGGACCAGTTTTAGGCTAGCCAAATCATAGCATCATTCCTTTGAGAAAAAAAATGTCATAGTCATATAAGTTTGATAAATAATCTTTAAACAAAACAGCATTAAGCATGTCATTATTGCTTTGCAGTTGTAATTGGCATTACCTGCATTTTTTAAAAGAGCAAGCACGTGGCTAGACACACCTTGGGCACTAGTTGCTTTCATACTATACGTTTCATGCTAGTCATTAGTGACAGTGCAATATTTTGTAGAATAGATCAGAGTGGAGATCTTCCCTTTTTTAGGGGTACCCTAACTGCTGGGATAGAGCAACACACAGGATGAGTGAACAGGTGCAGCCAAAGCCAGGGCTGTATTTGTATCACTGATGCTGCCTCAAGACCATCTGCCCATGGTGAGTATCACTTCGAGAGGACTTTTCCTGAAGAGGTTGAATTGGAGTGGCCCAGAGTTGATCCTGGGAATGAACTGTCGTCATCCATTCAGGTGGTGAAGATCTCCTGGTCAAACTCCATGCTAAGCCCGTCCCAGGCTGGCAGCAAACCTCATAATTGCATGTGTACAGTTGTTCCACCACACCCAGGCTTGAACTCTGGTTTGCAATGATCTCTTCTGTTCTCAGCCTGGTCCCCATGCAGTCTTCTCAGGAAAAATCTAGGCACTGCTTTTGGTCAAGCACAGCCCAAGGACTGATATGCCGTATGGGTATCAATAGCCAATTTTGAGGGCTTAGGAGACTTGCCTGGACATCACTGGGCTGTGTCTGAGGCTGGCTGGGGGTGACGGGATGAGGCCTGGCTGATGAGACTCTACTCTGCTGTCCCTGAGTGGACACCTTTGTCTTCTGACATCCCAAGAGCCACCAACTCCTACTGTGGATGGCTCAGTGGACAGTTTGGAAACATAAATAAATAACAAGTATTCTTTCTAAATAAGAATTTTCTCCTTTGAAACCTTTAAATATCATTGCTGAACTAATCTATCATGACAGTAAATCTTACAATATGGTCACTGATGTTAAACTGACAGTTACAGCTGCTTTCTCGTGCTTTACACTGCTCATTTTTAGCTTTCCAAAACTTTACTTTGTAAGATCACCTCTTACTTCCTGGGCACGTACAAAACATTGTCACTGTGCTTCTGCTTTCCCAAATGTTACTTGCCGAATAATATGAAAGAACATTTGTGTCCTTCGGTTGGTGGTTTTAGAAAAAAATCTGTGAAACAGGTTTCTACAACAAGAAAGTAGAAAAGGAGTTCAAACAGTGTGATTGAGAAGGAATTATCTTCTTTACACAGGAGGTAGATGCTTAGATATATATGCTTCATAATTGTAATAGAGGAAACAGACCCGGAGAGTTCTGTTGTGGATCAACGGTTAAAGTAATAGCCTGTGAGACTGGATGCCTTGATTGTCATCCTGATCTATCAGCAGCTTCTAGGTTAGCAGCAAGTAAGCTCTTTTTGGGCCCAATTCCGACATCTTTTACAGGTGCTCTACACTGAAGTAATTCAACTGATTCTAATGGAGTCACTTTCAGTTTACTTCGATGAAATTGAAATTCGGATGTGATTACAGTCTCAGTTAACTCATCTACCAAGTAGATTCAGTCTATCAATTAGGGCTGGGGGATAGTTTAGAGCTGGAATTTTTATTTTCTTTTTATAAAATACAGCTTTATGGAATTAAAAAAAATTGACAGGAGATTTGACATAGCTGTTATTTGAAAGGATGTGACTTAAGAAGGAATGTGTTTGACTCTTGGACCAACAAAATACATCACTTTGAGTCTTTGGATCTTCAAACTGCATATCATGTAGTTGCCTGCTCTTAATTTGGGTCCACTTACGATGTTGTGGGCCTGGTAGGTTGGATGGGTTACTCCTCAAATGCGGAGCTAAATGGTGTCAGGCCACATGACACTGTCCTCCATCACGCTGTGTACAGAGGAGCACTGCAATACGTTCAGTAACTGCTGCTATGTTAATCTTGCGTGGAAGATACACTCAACTGGCAACACGAATTAAAGTGCAAATGCAGCTGAAGCAAAGCATTTTGGATCAGTTAAACAGAAATTTAATGTTTTAATTCAGAAATGCAAAGCTATTATCTTTCAATATGTATTCGATTCTGCAGATTGCAAAAGACAATCGAAAACAAATTGCTTATGGGATGCAGAACAAATAAAGTACCATTTTCTAGATGTCTGTTTCTTAAATCCACCACCTAAAAAAATTCTTAACACCTTCCTCACTCCATAATTTCCTCAAATATACACACTGTCATCTTCTGCCTGTGATTATTAATTGAATGTCTATCTTGTAAAATGCCATCACTTTTGAAACCGACACGTGCTGCCTGGCCAGTGAGGACCAATGTCTCATTAACCAGGGGATGCCAAAGAAATAGGCAACTGCTGAGTCCATGCTGCAGTTCATACTATCACTGGAACATTTGTTTAAATTCTTTCTGTAAATCTAAATTAAACTTCTAGGAACCTGAAGTCACTGAAACCTCTGGCTGTATTAGCCAAAGGATTCAAAACTGTTTTGAGTAAGAGGAAGGAAAGGTGGATGGAGGTAGACTGATTTTCTAACTGCACGAGACACTTCTTCCGAAAGAAGGCAAGAAAATGTAACAAAAAATCACACATTTACAAATGGTGATTGTTTTGAATCTTGTGTTCCTTAAAATTTTATGTTGTTGTTGTTGCAGCTCACATTTCAAGATGAGAACAAATATTGAAATATCAAACTTTTACTCAAGGTAAAACAGAGTATATTATGTCCATCTCTAGTGCTTATTTAATTTGTAGAGGTGTTTGAAGGCTCAATTTAGGTCTAAAAAATTTAAGAAATCTTTGGGCAAAAAGAATTTAAAAAGAGTTAAGCCAGTATTTTATTACAACCTCCCCTAAATAACTGTTACCCATGTTCACCCTTCTAGCTATCTTGACTACCCATGGGACTTCTTCTTAGCATATTTCTATCCCTTCTAGGCTGCATGCTTACTTCAGAAGTGTTATATATATCATGATGGGGAATTTGGCTTTTCTGGAGAAAAAAGCAATTGAGACAGGAGGTGGACTTGAGCCTTTCAGTGGGACTGTGGCTGTGCCTCTCGCGCAGCGTGCTGCCACTACTGCCTTGTGCTCGCCCCAGCCTCCAGCGTGCTGAAGCTTGGCCATGCCAGGAAGAGCCCGACATTGCTGCATAGTGGAGAGACGTGCCTCTGTCAAAGGGTATTTCTGCAGGGAACAGAAGTTAACAGAATGGCAAAACCTAATGCAACATGTGCTGCGTTTGGCTTGTTTGCAGACACCTAAAATAAATTTCTGCAGTTTTCTGCCTGGGATGTGGTGTCTTAATTTTTGTTCTTTTACCTTCCCTAAGCAAGGTGTAAATTTTCAGATCTCCACCCCACCTACAGGAAGAGCTGGGAGGCATTCAGTTTTCTCTCTTCATGCTAAAGAAACAAGGACTAGCCTCCATGTCTTGATTTGAAAGGGGCTATCTCATTTGCATTCTTAATTCTAAGAGCTTGTCACTGTGGTATATAAAAGCACTGTTTAATATATTTACTCTCCAGGGAAGTAGATAAGTACTTTATTCCTGTTTTACACACAGCAAATGAAAAACAGACAGATTGTAAGCTAGATTATATAGAATTTTGAATGGCTAATTTTCAGAGAGCCAGGCTCAGGTGTCTGCTAAAATTAGCCTTGTTTAGGTTTATTATTATCATTATCATTATCATTATTATGATGATAATGACTGGACACCTGCTCAAGCAGCGGGTTAAATTTTGTTAGTCAATGTCTAAATATACACGGAAAAGAAAATCAGCTTCTGACTATAGTGCTTATCATCTCAGGATGAAACAAGAAACCAGACTGAGACATGGACAGACTGAGGAGCTGCCGAGGAGTGAGATCCAGAACTACACAATGTTTCCAACACAACATCCTCAGCAGGTATCACAGAAATTTTATGAGATGATTGTGCAATCGATCTGAGATTCCTATTACATTAAATATGTTTATATGTTTATAGATGGGTGTATATACACATAAAACCATGCATTATACAATTTCACAGAGATTTGCAAGAAGCTCTTTCCACTCCCCATTAAAGCACAAATGTGTCTTTTTGAAAGTGGGGTGTGTTGAGGGTGGATATATCTAGCTGGTAAGTAAGAGAAGGTGGGTAGGTGATAGGTCATGAAGATTCTTGAATCTGAAGGCTGATGGCTTTCTTTAATGCTATGCAGGAGCAAATGAAGGAGTGTCTATAAGGGAACAGAGACTACCAGAAATAAAACACTTCAGGAGAAGGTTAAGTGTAGTAACATCCTTAATAAAAGTAGAAGTTATCAGATTGTAGTTCACAAGACCAAAAAGATGGCTATCGAATAGTTGAGCTGTGGCATGGCCACAGCGGGCAGAATTCAACTGGTCTAAATGGAAGATGCTGAAAAAGGCCTAGGGGTTTTCGGGGACACCAGGCTGAGCATGAGTCAGTGTATTTACATCAGCGATACAGCAAAACTGCATAGGGGGCTCCATTAGGACAGCAAATTAAAATAGATTAGTATCTTCTAGACCCAGGCAGATCACACCCAGAATAATGGGTTCAGTTTTGGACCTCCCTAATTTAAGAGGGGAAATTGGAGGGAATACTGCAGAGAGTTGCCAAGACTGTTATTGGCTAGGGTAAGTGACTTATGAGGAGAGTTTGATGGAACTGGCCTTGTGTAGTTTGACATAGAGGAAGCAAAAGAGCGATTCAATAGCAGCCTACAGCGTTTTGAAAAGGATGGGAGGGGAAGTAGTTACGCAGGGTGTATACGGAATCCCAGTCCTTGGAGATTTTCTAGACTTGCCTAAAGTCATGGCTGACTTGATCTGGTGTTGGTGACAGTCCCAATCTGGGTGGGAAGTTCAACCAATGACCTCCAGAGGTCTCCTTCAACGAGCATTTCTAGGAAGATGGAGCAGTAGGTATTTTGCTGCCAGTTGTCTGTCTCTTCCAGGAAGCAAGAGAAAGCTGTCTGACCTGGACATCTACATGTAAGAGCAGTTCTGACTGAGGGCTAAAAATTGTGAAAACCATATGACTGGTATTAAAAGAATCCAAAGTATCACTTTGTCACATAGCATTCATGTGTTGAAAGAGTACGTTACCACTGTGCCACAAAGTCCCACACTAGCATTGCTGTTGAATTGCCTGTAAGGTAAGGGTCAAGTAAACAGAGAAAGTGCATGGGCTTTTAAGGTCAATGATACCCACCTAAAACCTAATCGCTAAGAATTCCTGACCAGTTCTGTTAGAAATAACACCTACCAACTGAATGTAAAGAGAACACCATATGTGCTCCCGCACAAGTTTAAAATACTGCAGAATTGCAGCACACCAGTGCAGGGAACTTCAATCTGCATTGGCTCAAAGTGGATGTTTGGGAGATTGAGTAATTGCAAGAGCAAGCAATGAGAAGTTCATTCTTTGTGTCTGGGAGTTCTAAAACATGATTGAACTTCTTTGTGGGAGATACTAATGAAACACTCTGTTAGTGATGCATTTACAAGGGAAAATGGACAGGAGGGTCGTACAGAAGGACATCTTATAAGGTATGATCATTCCTTCAGGGCTTATGTGTGTACAAAACTATTAGGAACACGTCTAATAAAATGTACTGCATCAGTTAGCCATGCTGTCCAATTCAAGATTTCACTGATAACTTAAAGTCAGTCCCACACAGTGATGAATGTATGAAGAAAGTGAAGAAGTGGAGAGAAGAACTTGAAAATGAAACCTCAAAAATATGAGAACAATCCTCTGACATAAAGAAAGCTGAGGCTGGGCTTCCCACATTACCCAAGGAGCACGATGGCCTCTCAGAGATCTCTTTCCCCAGAGGCATAGGTTTCAATTTTCACCAAGTTTCCAGAAAAAAATTCAGTAAGATATCACAAAGCTACTAAATCCTTCGGGGCTGAACCAGGCCCCACTTTAACTCCCATTGGGTACAGGGAGGAAGAAAGTGATAATTAAAAGAGAATGTGGGAAAGCAGTGGACATATATTTGAAATGTTGCTTGGTGTTACTAAAAGAGGTACGTTAATGGTCAAAAATAAATTAAATAACTTCACCAGAAGGTACTCTTAAAGGACATCTCTCAAAGAGAATTAAATGGAATGATTTACCTCTAAAGCAAATTACCAACATTAATTAGCACAGTCCTTAAAATCTGTTCCTTGAAGAAGCCATTTAGATGATGTAACATGCCAACGTGATTCAAAGCCCATATTTTTTCATGCTTCATATTTTTAAAATATCCATCCTCTGTTCAGTACTGGCATTGCCAGGAAGAGTTGGAACACCAGCTCGTGTAGGTGCAGTCTCTCAGTAGCAACTAATTAAAGGATGGTAAGAGGTAAGCAACTGCCTTTTGGAATCGTAATAATAATAACAACAGTAATAATTGCCATGGTGGTGATAATGACAGTGGTGAGATATACTAAACCACAGAAAAATGTTCAAGTAATAAAATCTGCCAAAGCAGCAGCAGAAGAAAACTACAGGAAATAGCTGAGGTGGCAAAAATATTTAGGCAATAAATTACTTTGCCAAACTTAGTCTTCAGGAATGGCTTCTCAGTCTTGAACCATTTCTTCATGTAGACAACCACTGGCTTCAGTAGAAAGTTTATGTATACATGTGGTCGTGTTCCTTGCCAGTGACTATAGATGTTGTATTTGTGTTCAGAGAAGAGATGGTAGTGTTTGGTAGATTTGATGCTTCAGGGATGAGTCTGATTTATAGTACTTGTGCTGTTGAACTGTGTATAGAGGCAAAAATTTCTCCTATACTTCCTGAATGTGGCAGCCTAACTTTGCTAAAACCTGCACGGTAAGTGAGATGATAACTCCAGGAGCACCACACTTGCTATGTGCACAGAAACTCAAAGCCCTTGACTTCTGCATGTTTATTATTTAAACATAAAAACAGGAATATTACATAACAGCCAATTACTGTAAGCCTACAAGTGCTCAGATACTTGTAACCCATGGGTTCAGAAAAAACTGCAGAGGTAGGTAACAGTAGGATTAGTTCCTGAAATATTACATTTCCCTAATGACAGGCACAGGTGCAAAGAAAAGCAAAACAGCTAGAAAACAGAGAATCTACTTTCAAAGAAGTGACTAAAATAGTTGATTTTCTTAACAAGATAAAGGCACATATGGGGTATGATTGCTGCTTATACAAATATCCTTTCTTCTTCTTGCTCTATATAATTGTTTAAGCAATTTGTGATTCTAGCACAAACAAACTGTTCATCAACAGCTTTGGAATGTATATTAGTCAGATATTTATCAGTTCTAGAGTAAGGTGAAATTACAGCTCTCCAATAAAGAGTAAGGAAGGGAACAGAGACTAACAAGGGAACTAAGATCTCTGGGAGGGAGCATATTGCAAAATCCAAGGCAGCTTTAGGATGGAGCTTGACTGTGACAGGACTTCCACTTCTGCATTTTGCCAAATATTGTTAAATTCTGAGATCTTTAAGAAATTAGCTTTTCTGGCTTGATACTTTCTGGCTTGAATTGAACTAGAGCAGGGAGAGGATCTAGCTTTAAACATAAAGCCAGAGAGCAGCAAATAGGCTATGGGGACTTGCAGAATCTGGGTAGGTTTAGCTGTAATATCATGTTTTCTTCTATCCCTTGGATGGCTGTTGGATGACCTTACAGGTCTTCTTTACAAGCCAGTGCTACTCTAAAGTGACTTCATAGCTCTTCACAAGCTCTCCTTGTTCATTCAGTAAAGATTTTTTCCAAGTAGCAATGCTTATTATTACTGAACTTTCCAAGTGCTTCCCCTTTGCTCTCTTTTGCTTCTGCTGTCTTTTTCTCATATTTAACATGATACCCAGAATCTCATACTTTCAGGACTTGTTTTTCAGATAAACTTCACATAGCAGTGCCTAAAGCCTGGAAGCTCTTCTGATCTCACCAGCTGAGATTTCTCTTGGCATTATAACAACCCTTGCTGGCACGTAGTCAATGAACCCTGCTAATATACCATCAATTCTCTCTGGCCCTGGAGAAAGCAGAGTTCCGGGACTTGGCCAGAATACTACTGTGTTTGGCTTATTCCCAATTGGAGTTGTTTAAAACAGTCCCCAGGCTGCTTTAACACATGCCAAAGACAGATTGAAAATCAGTGAGCTGACTCCCTGAGACACCCCATTTCCTGCACCTTCTGTGCCCGATGGTCTCTGGGCACATCAGGCTACAGGGGCCAGGCAGCTCCTCTGATCCACTGCCACTGACAAACTTCAATATCATCAAAGCTTTCCAGCATACCTACTGCTCTGTTAAGAAGCTAAGCATTACCGCACTAGAGTAAACTGAATTCTACAGAAACTGTGAGAAAAACTGTGTTTAAACTTTCAAATATGCAAAACACTCTCTTTGTACCCTTTAGAACACTGTAAAATAAAACTATATCCTGGACTCCTGTTGCTACATGTGTGTGTATAAGCCACAAACTTCTCTTTCTTCAGATGCATTAATTGCCACTCAGTAATTTCTGTCTTCCTGCAATAAAACAGAGGTGTATGCATTTGCAGAAACATCATTTATTATCTTCTCTAAGTTCTCTGGCTATTTATTCAAAGATGAGATATTGTGGAATTAGTGGAAAAATTAGTCTGTGGAGTTTGAATTTTGTTCCTTGTTACTCTGGTTTTGTAGAGATGTTTTAAAAAGGTGCAACACAAGTGTAAAAAGCTGTTGTTAGTGTCTGTGTACACTCTCCCCATGGATGCAAGCGACAACAAAAGGCAACAAGGTGTCTCAGCTGAAACTTCGCAAGAGAATATATTCAAATGTTGTTCATTCCCCTCAACTAAATTAATCTGATTTATTCTTTAGATCTGCTGAAATCAATATGAAAAGGCTAACTTTTAAATGGAAAAAGTTCTTTTTTCAGACACCGAGCCATCACCATGACAGTGTCCATTTTCCATGCTCAGCTGAATCCGTACATGCCTGCCTGGCAGCTTCACCAACTTAGCATGGGAAGGGAACGTGCACTTCGCATTGCTGGGAATATTTATTCTGAACATCATTGCAGGGGCTTTTTTTGCCAAAGAACACAGGAGGGCTTGTTTTTCCTGAAATTCAACCTGCCACTCTTTGAACTTATGGATTAACCTTATTTTGCCAGTGGGTTTTGGCAGCTGTAGCTGGTAGTTCTGTAGCTTTTGTGGTTTTGGGCTGTTTTTTTCCTCTTTTAAATAAAACCACAAAAGTGTCTGTCTCAGTACTCTAATTCAGGTCTTATCCTGTGAATAAATCTGTCTAAAGATAGCACCATGGTGTGCTAGCTAATAGTGCTGAAGATGCTGAGAGCTGCCTAGTTCTGTGACGTGTTCCCTGTAGTCTGCAGACCCTGAGACCATAAACTCTTCACGGCATGGACCTTGCCTTCTCCTGTTTCATTTTTCAAATTCCATACACACCTATAATATTAAGAATAAACAATGGCTTTGGGCAAATACCATTCAATATTCAACTAAGTGTTGAACTCGCATATACAGCAATATATTCAAATCTGCTTCTACCAGCCTAATCACTATTAAAATATCAAATCCCTTGAATAAATTGTTTGCATTATTTATTGAAACTGCAGTAGTCTTTTTAAAAACTATTTTAAAAAGTTTGTTATCAAATGCTCTTTCATTAGATATCTGTGCCTTTATTATGGTTATGTCTATTTTTCATTACTCTTTCTTTGCATTCCTCATTTCATTCCTCCACCTGCGAGAAACACTCTTGAGCTCTGACCACAGTTTCTTCCGAGTGCTTGAGTAACCATTTGCCCTACACACACCTTCAACACAAATACACACTGAATGCTCTGACATAATAGCACTTTCCAGAAGGACAAATGAGCTAATGAACAAAAATTTAAAGAGGGTTAATCAAACACAGGGGCTTTTGCTTCTTAATGACCTAAACACTAATTCAGTGTTGGCACAGCATCGTGTATTTGCATACCACAATCTGCACAAAGAAGATTCAAAAGAATTTTACAACAAACGGTCACCTGAAATCCAAGAGTGTCAACATCTGGGGATAAGTGCAATACTTTAGAGCCAATTACTAAATGAAATAATGAAAAGGAATGTCGACAGAAGACTATTCCTCTTGTTTGCAATGATTGAGCAGCACAGACTAAACTTTTAAGCCAGAACAGAAGCGGTCTGCTGAGACTTGACAAGCCTCCCCCGTGATTTGAGCCTGTGGTCCTGAGAAGTCTATAACAGGCAGTAGAGGACTTGTCAGGTGCCATCTACTTTCTGTGACAGGCAGAAGCCTAATTAAATTGCAAAAGACACAACTAAAGATTGGAGATTATACTGAAAGGAGTCTCAAATTGGTTATACATCTGCATATATATTACTCTTCTTTTGTTATCTATGCCTTCATGAAATTCCTGTTGTTGTTATCTGGTGAGAGGAGCTGCAAGTCGGGATAAGCCTGGCTGTATGCGTACCTTAACAGACACCGTCAAAACAAAGGCAGGATCTGCAGGGTGAGCAAAATGAATAATTATGAAATCATACATAAATATATCGCTTTCCATACAAAGGAATTTCTGCTCTGGGTCAGACTAGTGACTCATTATATCCAGAATGCAGTCTCTGGCAATAACAGACACGCACTGCTTTTGAGGAAAATAAAAGAAGTCTCTGACAGCATAGCTCCGTTTATTCTAACTGCTAATGCATAAGCTCATGCCTAAAGCAGGAGTTTTGTATCCAGAAAGAAAGGACATGTGCAAGCAGCTCAGTCTTGTCCCAGTACACATTCAAAAGGTGGCTAAATCACGTGTCAGCCAGGGAGCCAGGCTTTATACCCAGTCCCAGAGGTGTTTTTCTGACAATGTGTTTCTCAGGCTACATATGCTCCTTATATATACCACATGCTCTTAGCATGCTTTTCATTTCATGGCTTGCTTCCTTATTTCTTTTTTATGTGATAAGACACTATGAAATCTGTTTTACCTTCCCTGCCATTTGTTGTTTTATGCTTGCAGACTGTATTGTACTTGTCTGAAAACACATCCTACCAAGTCTTGCGATTTCACAAGTCTTACAGTTTTCACATCCAAGTCAAAAAGTTAATATTTTCCTGTAGTGTGCTTTTAAATCACAAGCCAGGTGAGGTGGGGGAAAGCTTCCATGCAGCACAGGACATAATAAGAAGTCACTTCTTGCAAATAATTAGACATAGCCATGCAGTGTGGCTGCGCTTATTTTCAAAGAAAAAGGCCAGAGACAAATATGAGTTTGTGGGAGTCAGAGTCACACAAGCTATTTCTGGCCTTTGATGGATTTTCTATTATGATTATTTGAGTGAAAACAATAATGTGTGCGTAAAAAATCCCTCCAAAACCACTCCTACTTGAACTAGAGAATGGGAAGAGATAGCAATCAAAAGCTGAAACTATCCTGTTTCAGCAGCCATGAAGCCAGAAGAGTTGTGAGCAGAAGCCAACAGACAAGGAACATAAAACATGGAAAGACAGCGACCATCTTACAAAGCCACCGTTGTGTGCAGGAATATCTTGTGTGGTCAAGTGCGGACTGCATGAGCAGCAGTGCCTTGAGTGCCACAGGCAGACGTACGGGCAAGTCACAGGTAACTCTGTGGAATACAGTAAAATGCAGGCTGCAAAGTGAGCCTTGTAAGGGAGGCAGAAAGAATGACTTGGCAGAAATTCCAACTGAATACTTTCTTATTCAGCAAGGTCTTTTAAAATAAATAAACTAATACATATATAAATATAATGTATTGAAGCAAGCTGGGTACAATAAAGCAGGTTCTCTTCTTCTACTCTGTGTTTTATCACACACAGCCTCCATGAGAGTAAGTCAGTAACTGAAAGCTTGGACAAAGATATGGTTCATATTATAAGAAGCAAAGCACTTGCATTTCAAAAGCCTTGCGAAGATAGGCTATGAGGAAATCATCCTTCGGGGAATGAGGGCTAAAGCTGACTTGCTTTCAAACACTGTGTTTTGGGCTTTGCTGATGGCTCCTAAGGTCATTGCTTTGGGCAACTGGGACCCTCCAAAACCTTTTGGCACTGGTTGATAGCCTGTCAGAGCAGGATCCCTTAGCCTGCTTTCTGAGCTCCCTGCTGGGGACATTGTTTGCCACCTCCCATGTGCTCCAATGAAGCTTCAGAGTGATGGTCTCTGGGACCCTCCCGAGTCTCTTGCATTATCACTTCTGTGATAAAAATACTTGGTGCTCACCAGTGATACAAAACCAGGCTGCAAGGACGGTCTTAATTGCTTGCATTTCAAGGAGAGACAAAGGTAAAATAGGTCCTAAAACAATAAGACTTACCAGAGTACAGCGATTTCTTTCTGGATAGTTCTAATGTAGTTTAAGGATCGTAGCAGTGAAAGTACCATCAAGTGCCTCAAAGCCAGTGTTTGTTTGCTAAATACCAAGGGTTTGGACACAATGAAGTGAATACAAGTGCCTTTTAGACCAGAAATATCAGCTCTGTCTGCTGCCAGCTAGCCTACCACCCTTTCAGACTGGTCAGCTATAATACCAGTAACACATGCGTTAGATCAGATACATCACGTGTAAGACCTAAGAACAGAACCAATGTGTTCTCTAGATGAGATATGCTTTCACATCAAAATAATAGTAGCCTACATTTCATGTGCCACTCATTGAAATTTCACAGTTACTGAATTTTAATGTCCCTCCTGCAATGCACTTTTCTTAAGACTAAGTCCTAAATTCCTGCCTGAATCTATATGATTTCATTTTATGAGTTTTCCCATGTTTTAGCCACTATCTGCAAACCAGGAACACCAAAAACCACCTTGATTTTTTGCGATGTTACAGAACCTTGAACAGATAATGATGATATATCTCCAAGTAAAAAAGAGACAGAAAGAAGTAAAAATTCCCTTATTTATTCAGAAGCCTCTGGGCCATTCTGTCTAAACAGAACTGCTGGCCAAAGCTCACAAGAAAAGGAAAGAGAGCTAAGAAATCTCTTAAAGGTTTTCCGAGGTGGACAGGATTCAGACAGTATCCTTGGGGCTCTGGGGTTCATGTGTTTTTCTAAAGGGCTGGTCAAGACCTCTGCATGAAATGTCCCTGCCTGTTGCTGATTGTGGCCCTAGATGATTAAATCACTTCACTGCTTCGGTTGCCTGGGAAGTTTTATAGATGCAGCTGTCAACCCCAATATGGGAAAGGTGCCGGCATGCTCACTTTCAAGCCCGATGTTAAGGATATGCTACAGGCCCTGGGGCACTGAAATGCACACTCAAACACTATCCTGCAGATGCTCAGCGGAAGGTTGAAGAGCTCATTCCTTTGGTCAGAGCACTCAGCTGAGGCTTTATAAGCAAGAAGTGGGCAGGGTGAGGGGTATCCTTGATAGATGGCTCTCCTCATCCATCTGCTGTGGTGGTGTGTTCATTTTTCTTCAAAAAGAAAAGTAAAATCAAGTTGCAGGGAGTCCTTATATCATATTTCTTTTTGGACTAGCCTTCACCAGGGCATGTGAATGAGCCCTGTGCCTGTTGCTCCCATTCAGACTGAAGGCAAAGACACCTGTGCTGGTATCTTTTTCATACCAGTACATATTCATGCAGAGCACTGTAGCTAAAGGTTTTTCTGTTCCAAATTGACATGGAAGAGTGCATTAGCAGTTAGGGGCAGCAGACAACATTCAGATAGTTACTGTCACTTGTTTCTCTCTGCTAAGTGAGATTCTCATACCAATGGTCTATATGCAGCCTCCAATATTGCCTGGTTTTTGAGGAATAAGGCATTTTTCATCCTGAATTTCCCTTATCACTGCTGCTCATTCAGCTGCATAATCCTCTGCTGTTTTGCCTTGTACTCAGAACCAGCAACCGACAATCTGCACCTGGCCCCAGACTAAGCCTTTCCCAAGTATTATCAGGATATTTCTTCTGGCAGCTTGCAGGCGTGGGGAAGGGAGGCAACGCAGCTTTGCAAATGCTGTGTAACACAGCATCACATGTCCAAACCCAGTGCCAGTGCTGCAGCAGTTCTCCCCGCTGCTGCTCACTGGCTTCAGGAGAAGTCAGGAAAGTTGCACGTGGTTACAAGGAAGAAAATATTTTAAAAAAAAAAAAAAAGTATAAATTGCTATGTTGACAGGTGTGTAACAAGCTGGGGAAATTTAGAGTGAAACAGATAATGGGAGAAAGTCCTAGAAAGACGATGCTCTAAGCGTTGGGGAACAATGAGTCACTTCCTCACATGAAGTAAAGCTGGAGCCTTCTGGGATTCAAAAAAGATGCCCATAGTCCATCCAACATTACTCTTAATGAAATGTCTCAAAAGACACTAGCATAACAGTCCCTTTTTCACTCCTTTCACTTTCACATTTTGAAGTAAATTGTTGAGCAATATCTGCATGTTGTTACACTGACGACAACTGAGCATTGGTCAGCTATTTCATCTGTGGCTGTCACACTGCAGTTTGATAACATAGGGGTATTTTTGCCTGTTTTTATGATGTTCTAGTACTATATTATCAATAAAATAGGTTATCCCTATTCCACAGGGGCTGATACATGTGAAAGTTAGTAAATGGATGACAATATTGCTCAAGTAAAAGGTTGCCTATAGTCATATCCCTAAAAGGAGATGTGTAATTCATGAAAGATTCTTTGCTACTCAGACCCTCCCTGAGGCATGTGCTGCCAAGATTTACCTTCACACGCAGTCATTTTAAACTTTCCCCTGTGTAAGGACATGAGAAATCCATACTGGGAATAACTGTTGATTTGCCAGAAACCAGATGGTGCCTTTGCACCCTGTTAAGGTAACCTTAATCCTTAGCAACATATTGTCTTTCCCATGGAGAGGTCAAAGGATGCACACAACTGCTGTGTCTCCCATCTTCCCATGCAAATGCTAGCCAGAAAGTGAGCCTGGAGCCAACAAAAGTAACAGTGGAAATGATAGGTCTTTTGGAATTTAGCCAGAAGACAAAGACCTTTTCTTGCAGCAGAGTGTTAAAAGCTTGGACTCTCAGTTTTAAACCTTATCCAAAAGATAAGGGAAGATCTTCCCAGCGCAGAGTACCACAGAACAGAGATTCATGGAAGAGTGGAAAAATGAAAAAGCTAAAACATGATTTTGGGTTTTCAGTATCACTTGAATTTCAATTTCTTACCATTTCTATCCACTTCTAGCTGTTTTTTGCGAGTTCGTGCACTGACTTTCCGTTTTTTTCCTCTCTACCCATCTCCCCTCCCATTCCACAAGTAGAGTTAATTACCAAGATTTAGAGTTTTGTGAGTTTATGACTTCCTGGTGGAGGGAAACCTTGAAGCAATAAATTCCACAAAAAGGTCCAAACATGTCTAGTTTTGGTTTGCAGTTTGAAACTGGTCACCACTTTATGAAACCTCTCCTTAGCCTTGCCACATCAATTGCTTCTTTTCCTACTTTCCCTGTACCCAGCTAACACAGCTCAACCTGCACACAGTGCTCCTTCACAATGTCTGTTCCCAATTTTGCATGTATAATCTTTGCCTTTCTTAATCACCCATAATTTCTAAACAAGTACACATTTTCCTCTGTATACACCTCCCTGGTAAATCCTTCCTCTCTTAGCACAGAAGAAGCAGAGGGCATTTTTCTCTTGGCTCGTTATGTAGCCACACATGATGTCTATTACCTCTGGGAAAGCGTAAGAGACAAGGTTTGGGGGAGCATGTTGAAGAAGGTGGTTTGAGCATTTCTCAAGGGAGGTAACATATAAGCAAGCTCTTCCAAGTGCATCTGGCTGTGTTCTAGCTATCAGGAAAGTTATCCATTAAGGGGTTTAACACAGAAGAAACCTCCAGTCTGGTAACGGCTGAAGTGCTTTACATTGTTAACCGTTGTATTGCACACACACACACACAAAAAAAAAACCAAACAAATAAAGGGGACATTTTACCTCCTTATTCTGAATAAGGGAAAACAACAAAAAAATTAAAAAAAATATATATTTATTTTAAATTTAAATGCCAATAACAAGACTAGTAATAACATCATCTGCATCTAGGATCATCCACTAGGTTGCACAGAGCTTTTTGGGAGGTGGAAGCAAACATTTTCTTGTAAATTAGCCAGCAGTTGGTGCCCACACAGTCTCATGAATTTAATGGAAACATATAATGGATGTTCCAAAAGAGGTTAATTAAAGCATTTTATTCCAGGATTACAGAGTTCAAACAAAACACACACCAAGCTTAAAATGTACACAGAACTTCATGGAAATCAGACTTAATTTACTATAGGTTTTGCTTCATTGTCAGACAAAAATTAAAGCAGGAATATTCAAGTCAGATACAGCCTGTTTATAGGCAATAAAGATAATTACGTGGTGAGAATGTAGCCATCCCTATTACAGTGAGAGGAAAACAGACACATAGAATGTTCAATAAAGAAAATCCTTTAAGGTTTCAACCTACAGTATCCTAAACCTAAGGCAGACAATTTATCTCCCAGGATACACATTCTGCTTAAACTGTATGGGGATCTGAAAGTAAGAACTACAAGTGTTAAATTAGGAAAAAACGGGAGAGGGAAGTTTTTTCTCCAAGTAAACAGACATATGAACTACCAAAACATAGTAAGAATCGTAACGAGTCACGTATGAAGGGACTTGAGTGACTCAAACTAATAACTTCATGGTTTGTATCAACAGCTCTATGGCAATATAAGCTATGATCAGTTATTTTAATCCTTCAATACTAATTATAAAAGCTGTCCACAAAAGAAAGTGGTAATGTACTCTGCATTTTTTCATGTTGAGATTAAATGTTCAAATAATTACCCATGCGATGTTATGGTCAATTATATACATGGATGTAAGACAGAGAGAAGTTTTAGCACTTGTTCTTGTCGTCAGTAAAACTCATTAAGCTAGAAGGTTTGGTACTGTTCCTTTTCACTAGTTTAGCTTGATCTGCTGTGATGACACTATTCTGTTATGTAAATTCCACACAAGATAATTAACTGTGTACATTTTTAATAAGGTAGGATACACTTCTCTAAATCAGGCTTTGAGTGGCTAGACGATTGAGAAAGTAATTTGTTTTTAAATAATGGTGGGACAAGGAAATACTGTAAGTTCTGGGGCTTACAGGCTGTTTGCACAGCGTTGTTATTGTACCGTATACATTATGGCTTGGATAGCACTGTTTATATGTGAGAGTATAAAAGAGGAAAACTGCCAGCTATTACATGTATACTTTGAAAGCATTATGTTCAAAATCACCTTGTTAACTCACTAAACGAAAACAAGTTAAACTTCTTATGGAATCTTCTAAGGAGATTTGCTTCTTTCTGGATTCTTGCAGTAATATACAGAAGAAATAAAAATTCATGAAAATTAATGAAAAAAAGCCCAGTCGTATTTCTTGAAAGTTTCCAGATAGATTTTTCAGATATAAAAGGTTTTTGAGAGCTAAAAAGCCCTGTTTTTATTGTTAAATGCTTTCTGGCACAGAACACTCAGGCCTGCTTACTTCTTTGCTGGTTTATAGAGGGTGTACATAACAGTTCTTTTGGATTCAGTTTATGTCAGCTGAGGGAAAACAATTAAGAACCATTTTTACTCAGGAACATCCCTGAGAAGTTGTTTAAAATGGCAATTTTGATGCATATAGACTCAATTGTTTTATTTTTATCTATTGTTCGCCCAAGGATTTCAAGAAGAATTTACACGCGTCTCTTAATTAAGCCTTGCAGTGAGTGCTCTTGGGTAGGTACTATCAGAGGAGTTTTGTGTGTGATGAATACGATTCAAAAGGAAGATAATTTAGATGAGTTCTCCATGACACTGGCAAGACAACTATCAAGTCTAGTGACCACCTGTCCTGTGGCTTGAAGGCACAGCAATCTTTTCTAAGTGTTTCATTTAGGAAGAGTTCTTTTCCTGACATAGCAAAGCTAGAGAAACCATTGGAGTTCCCAGGCCACTTCTTGCAAAGCCTGTGTTTCAATTAACATTTAGCTAAGGGAACTCGCGCAAGTATTTTTATGGGCATAGCTGAAATCCTCCTGCCTGATGACTGACAATATTACATCCCTCTTCAGCACATGGATTAAATGGGAGGTATAGTGGGATTCAGAATGACATTCTTGGCTTAAGAGTGTTAACTATTTCATACCTAATACAAAGACTGTAACACTTCCCATTGGCTCTACTACTTCAAACAATAGGTGGAAATACAGGGTTTTTTTGGGGATGGAAGAGCTTTGAATGAGTAGATAGTGGAAACAGGTAAAATCAACAACATTGATCCTGGAGCTTTGAATGAACAGATAGTAAGAAGAGGCAAAACCAAAAACATTGGTGCTGTTGGATCTGTCTCCTGCAGCTTGTGTTTCTGAATATAGGCTTGATAGTGCTACAGGAACTGGCTTATATTCAAAATTTAATATGAACTCCTCCAAGATTTTAATGCTATTAAGGGATTAGAGCCTAAAAGCTCCCTAGAAAAGTGGCAGGCAATATTTTTGTCTGACGTGTGCAGATTTGGGTTGGTCAAAACATTTCCAAGTTTACTTATCCATTTCTGCTAAAACCTAACTTTCTCCAATCTAAAAAGCTCTAAAAAGGCATTAATTTTTTTTTGCATGCACTTTTTCATCATTAAAACAATATGTTCCGACCTCCCAGTTCCAAAAAGTATTTCTCTACAAAATTCAGTTGAAATTTTTAAAGAGTTTAAAAAAGGGTTATGAGAGCTTGAAATGAAAGGTGATGTGACAGGTTAAACAAAAGGATTTTTTTTGGCCTAAATTGTTTTTTCTCAAGTTGTGGGAACAATCAATGAACCAAATCTGCATTTTTTTTTTTACACCCAGATCTACTCCACAAAATCCATAGTTTCTAAATATCGAAAGCCTGATTCTGGCAAGTTACTGAAGGCATGTAATAGCCCACTGACTTCAGTAGGATTTGGCAGCATTCAGTGTCCCACTGGAGGACAGAAAGAGTGAGAGAAAGTGTTTGGGGAGCAGATCACACATAGAGAGGGATATTTTTTCTTTTAAATTGACCAGAGGGAAACCTCATACTCTGAGAAATCTCTCAGACTGTGACCTTTTGCCATGGCATTTTAAACTGAAATGTACAAAGGACTGGAAAAATATAATATAGGGATCAATCCTACAGTAGGATGTCACAAGGATGAAATAAAAGACTTTTTTAGCTTTGTTTTCTAAACAACTGTATAGCATATGCAAATTAAATAAAGCATTCATTTCCATCCTATCTCTGTAGTTGTTGCTTTAACCATAAATTGACCACCATCCAGGAATAAGACAATAAAAAGACTGGCACCTTAATTTTGTCATGGCATTAAATAAAAATTCTGGGATTCATGATGTCTATGTAAGATATCTGTCTTTAGGCTGGTGACCCTAAAGTCAGCCTTTGTAAAAGGAATCAGCACCTTCATGAGACAATTCTTCCAATCAAGTGTAGAAATCCTGTGAAATGCACCTTTTATTGTTAACTGTATTGATGTAATTTACTCAGGTGAAGTCAATGTGAAGTATCACTTTGTCTTATTAATACATGTCAACCCTAGGAATGCTTTGCCAAGGTTATATTGACCGTTAAAGTATTTCAGCTATGTTTAATCAACAGTGTTGCACTCTGTGCTGATAAAATAAAATTGTCTTCCCCTGAATAAAATGAAGTCTACCAAGAGACAGATGCTTTTGCCAGCAAAACCTGCAGCTGCTGGTGGTGTTTCTGGCATTGCAGTTCTGTAGTTCTGCGCTGACAGAAATCTGCAGCTCACAATTGCCTTGCAATGTAGAAATAACTGCATTAGATGTGTGGTTTCCCCAAGCAGAAGCTGTTTCTATATTGGAGAATTCCCATTGCTGTCTGACTTGGCCTGCTGACCCCAAGCACTTAGGATCCTGAAGAATTTCCCTGGTTTCTCTGCCCTAAACCCAGCTCTGCAACATGGCATTAATAAATACAGACCATTCCTATACAAGGATGGTCACAGTAGTCCCTTTAAATCTACTCAGCTATGAACTTCTTGTACCTGTGCCAAACCCTGCTGTTTCAGGAAATGTAAAAAGGTACAATTAAAACAATATAATTGAATTAAATATAGGAAAGAAATAGGTTGAATACATGGGAAAACTTCCTAGTGGCAAGAAGCTGATTTCAGAGGGGTTGCACATGGGTGTAGAGTTTGAGGCACTGGAGAAATGGGTCCTCAGGTAGAAGAAAACGGAAGAGGGCAAAATAAAGTCAACTTTAATTAGCTTACAGAGTCACATGGGAAGCAGCCATATGGGTCTGTGCAGCTATAGCTCTTTGAAGTGAATTAATTGCTTTGACCTGGTGCTGATTACAGCTTGTAGAGAAGTCTGGCTTTTGGGGAAGCGACTTAAATGAGGAAAATGTTGAACCCTGAAAAACGGAGTCCTGGAGTAAAGATCAGCTTGAAAATAAACATATCATTAAATCCCCAGTACAAAACCTCTTTTTTTCAGTAATTGGGCTGGATGGTGACATATCATAATACATTCTCTTACCTCAGTTTTCTAACCTACCTTCAGCCATAGCATCATAATTCAGAATGATGCTATAACAGCTGGATCATCAAGGACTTCACTATGTACTAGTCTTTACAAATGTCTCACTAAAGTAAACTTTCATACACCTTTGTAACTCTCTATTTGCTAAAATAAGTAGACACTGCCTCAGTAACAAGCACTGACTCAGTTTTATGTATCGAGGTTTAGCTCATGGTATTATTATTACTCCCAGCTCTGTCCAAGATCAATTCGACCAAGCTGGTGTCTATAGGACATTCTCCTAAGTGAGATGCATATCTCTTTTTCCCCAGTGGCAAAATAAATAAGCTTGTCTCAAGTGAAGTTTGGAACAAAGCATCTTGATTGTTTTTGTGAAGAGGGGGAAACCCTGGTGAGCTGGGAGTATCGTACATGCTCTGCTTTGCGACAAAGTGTATTAGCTTCACAACATGAAATCTAATGCTCCCCAGAGGTAGCTGGCTTGGTCACCTGGGGAAATGTAAACACCATTTTATCCCTGTCATTATATCTCTCTTGTTCTTTAAGCAAAATGGAAATGCCCTTTGATACTGCTATGTTGTGTTGCCACCAGTTCTTTCTCCACCTTCCCTGCCCAGACTGAGACTTATGTAAGTTGGGGGGTAAGAGGAATTGGAAAAAAAACAACCCAAAAATCCAGACCAAATTTCCTCACCAGATTTACTTCTTCTTAGTTGCTGGGGTTGTTCTACTACTATATGTAGCAAAATTCGGAGTGAATCTTACATTGATTGGAACAAGAGGTATTGTTTAAAATTAGAATCAAAACACTGGCAAATACACTACTGCGTCAGGGTGTCTGAAACTAGCTTAGTGATTTCCTTTAGAAACTATAAGGAATGCAATGACTCCTATTACCAGCTGATCAAGGTGAAAAAGCAATTATGAAGAGCTTTCTTGCATATTTTTACCAGGTGCTTATATTTTTTCTAGTGAAAGAACCCTACTATAAATGGTAGATACACACCATCTTTTGTGAAAGCACGTCTTGTGGGTAGTTAAGGCTTGGCGGTCTGAAGATGTCGCGCTGTATGGAAAGGTAGTGTCCCCCCCCTCTCCTAATAGCCAATAGCGTTTAACCCGTGAAGTAAGCAGATGGAAGTGATGCTGTAAACCTAGGCTATATAAGGCTGTGTTATTTATCAATAAACGCCATTTGCCGTCCACCACATTGGTGTCTGCGTGCTGATGACCCGAGCGGCCGAGGGGTGGGTCGCCGAG
>Ga0065711_1002622_pt1 | contig 32563 bp, 13 predicted proteins | sample Hoacrofraction12_FD_59098 | JGI IMG/M metagenome (GOLD analysis project Ga0065711, IMG submission 59098) | Hoatzin crop microbial communities from Cojedes, Venezuela - Epithelial fraction 12 v2 (version 2) | ecosystem: Host-associated > Birds > Digestive system > Esophagus > Crop | place...
CTGTGCAGCCTACTGTAGGTGACCCTGCTTCGGCAGGGGGGTTGGACTAGATGACCCACAGAGGTCCCTTCCAACCCCTACTATTCTGTGATTCTGTGATTCTGTGACACAAATAGGAATGGTTGGGAGATGGAGATGCTCTTCAGCCTGTGCAGGAAGATGGGCAGGGCAACGGGGTAAAAGAGTGAGTTTACCATCAAAATCTTGAGTATGCATCCATATAGACAGCAGTCAATATTTATGGATGAATCTTCTAAAGAACCTCAATTTACCTAAAATACTTCTATTGTTTTTATTCTAACTGCATCAAGGTGTGGATATGGCAATAAAATAAAGCCTCTGAGTTATACATATTAAGTAACATATTAACAAACATACATACACTTGTGTAATATAAATACATATACACACACACGGAGCAAAAAAGAAAAGATGTGAAATAAAATACAACTTTTCACTTATCCATTCATTTTTCTTTGGCAAACTACTGCTTTCTTCTGAATAATTTACACTGAAATATATTTTTGATTATTAAAACCCATTTTAATTACTACACAGCTATTTTAGGTATCTTTAATGTCCTGGTGCTAGAGGATATTATTTTCTGAAGTAATTTTCCTTAGAAATGAAATACATATTACAGTTATAATACTACTCTCAAAGATAATTGTTCAAATGAACGAAGTATTTGTTCTTGCACAAAAGATAAGGATGCACAAGAAAAAAAAAATACACGTAACTTGTATGGAGTAGCAAAACGGCTTTGTAACAAGGAAGTGAGAAAAACCTCACGTAATTTTTCTTCTGCTTGGGGACGGGTATTTTAAAGGATCATTACAAGGGTTTTTTTCATTCCCCGAGTAATCGAAGTTGCAGGTTATATGCTGAGAAAGCTACTGCGTAGTCAGTACTGAAGGGCTAACTCCCTGCCAGGATCTGCTTTTGTCTTCTGCGCTTCACACTGAAAGGTTTTTTTTGTATGACAAAAAGAAGATAAATACTGCTGCAAGACAAAGAATTCTAAAATTCTGACCCTGTTTCAAATCTAATCATTCAGTCTAGGAGAACAGCTAGAGTTACAGATAACAGATACAGTTCGTGTCAGCTGGAACCACGGGCAGGAAGCTTTCACTGCTGCACTCTGCAGTCACAGCAGCTCTGGGCACAGCCGTTCCCACTGGTAATCCCCTCACCGCCCGTATCGCAGCAGAAATACAGCTACAGATAGCGCTGCAGCCCTGTCTCCTCGTTATTTGTGTGGCCTATAAATGGCACAGTCATGGAGTCAAAAGTTATAGTGCCACAGGTTCTCCAGCAGTGGAAGTTCTGTCTCCGGCAGACATTTCAAATTTAAACTGTTGCACAGGCGAACTACACGTTTGCATCAAGAGACAGAAGAAAGGAAAAAAGCTGACTGACAAAAAGATATTCCTGTACCACTCCTTAATACAAAATTTACCTGAAACTCATTTGGCCATGTTGTGTTTTGTAATTACAGTGCTTTTGATGCCAAAACACAAAATTCAAGAACATAAAAATCTTCAAGAACACAACACCGAGACTGAACACCACAGCCTCATAACTACGGTCACATCGGCTCTGTATAAAACTGACAGGCTGTAGAGATACAAACCCAAATAAACCAAAACAAAGAACACCGGAGAACTAATATTAATCACAGCTAATGTACTGGTAGCTTCTAAAAGCAGCAGTCAAGCAGAAAAAGTTGCTGAGGCACTTCTTTAGAAAATCACATGTCAGAGAGTGAAAACCTACTGTCCAAGTAACTACTGTAGCCATACTCCACGCTTCTCGGATGCACTGCACACAACTAGAAGTTCAGAGACATCTCTCATTCTCTTTTATTTTTTAATCAAAGTTAAGTAAGACCCATAATTTTAATTCATTTTTATAATAAATACTATCTTTATCTCATAGAGAAACTGTTTATGCTTTCTTTTTTTACCACAGCTGTGCTAAGTAAAGTTAAATGCAAAGATGCTGAAAACCTCATAAAGAATTATCCGCAAACACAAAACTGTTAGAATGGAGAACTTACCTTTTTCATCAGCTTTGTCTTTTACCGCTAGAGTATCATTACTCAGAGATACTGTCTGGGCATTCAGAATGTCTGTTCTCATTCCTGGAAATTTGGGAGAGGAAATTAATCTTCCTTCGTATGAATATAAATAAAGTCCTCTGCCATCTACAAGAAGAAAATGCCTACAGAAAAACCCAACAAAAAAGTAAATCACTAAGTAACACAGCAAACCATGATGACAGTTTCAAACAGTTTGAAGGTAATTGTCTAATACCCTGCAACTGTTTTCAGTTAAACGATGTAATTTCTAAGCTTTAAAATTCAAAGCTGATATTCTGAAAGCTCTGCACGGAAGATTTCATTTTTAATGGGAACATTATCATTTTCCATGAGATATTTATTATCTAGCATCCCTATGATTTTATCTGTTATATATATTATAAGATTTACATCTCATAACTCCCGATGACAAAGCACACAGCTGCAGACAGTACTCCCCCCATGTCACCCCATCAGCCAACGCTGTGTGTATGCAGCTGAGAAACAGCTTTAATGTTTACAGCTAGCTTTGAAATAGCATTACCTGTACCATTCTCTTCAGTACGACTAGATTATAATGCAAAGCCAACAGAAGACACTCTCTTTATGAAATGATCACCATCTACTGCGACGCAGGGCTTCAGTGAAAAAGAACTCGTTTGCAGGAACACGCTGCAAACTTTTATACAGAACACAAATAGTTCTACATACCAATATCTGTCTGGAAAGTACAGCATCCATAGCTCATAGTGACAAAACGCATCCATAAACAAAAAGGTGGTTGTTGGGACCTCAGTCATTGCAAATGTCACCAGTCATTGGCACCAGAGGAACCACTGCCTGCTTGCACGGACAGCTCTCGACGTAGACGGGTTTTACCAAACCCTTAGGTTCATTTCTGTGGAACACCTACACTGCCAAAGCATCTGCGCCACATTTTCAAAATTTACTTCACTTGGCAGGACAGAACTCCAGATCTAGAAACTGATCTTCAAAATCCTACCCACTTGCTTACCCACTCTCTGCTGCGGTATCTTCGTAGACCAGGACTTTAATGTTTAACCTGGGACACTCAAATATGCAGCGAGCACTGTGCTGCGCATTGCTGAAATAGCTGTCTGACAATACTTGTCCATAAGAATTAGGACTATAATCAAAACTCAAGATTTTTGACTTCCTATTCTTAGTCCTTTGAAAGACTTGACACAAAAGCACATGTAAAGACCTCTTTGACAAATTATTTTTAGGAAATACAGGTGGAAGTTTTCTTTTAAACTGAGAAAAAGCAGTAATTTCTTGCAAATATAAATACAAATATGTAAGAAAAATGAAACTGTTTCTTTTTATTTGGCATACCTGGCAATGTTTTAAATAAAAACTGGAGGTCAAAGATAATTTATATAAAATATATTCCAGTTCCAAAGAAGCAATATAAAACATCAAAAAAACCCAGCTGTCAGAAGATCTACTTTCTTCCATAAAGAAGAGTATAAACATACATAATGTATGGGAAGATCCATTACCACCACCACAGACCTATGGCAAATGTACCAGCTAAGCCTTTACATGCTACCAAACAATAATGTATTCTTTTTGTTTATTTCCAATACTCCAATATGTGCTTATTGTATATAACGAAGTTTTAGGAAATGCACGTTCTCATCTAATAGTGAGCATTACAAGAAGTACGCTACCTTTCCGCTTGTAGAATCAAACTAACTGTTCCTTCCTTCAGGTCAAAGATCAGTGGCGTATTCCAGTTCTTTGTACTGAAAAAAAAAAAAAAAATCATTTGTTAAAACCGCTAATCTTTACATACTATTGCAAATATGAAGTTGAATTCACTAAGTAAAGCACACACATTTTAATCAGCTAACATTCACAAAAAGGGAGGTTTTCAAAAGGAAAACAGCATTTAGGAAGCCAAGTAACACTGATAACCACAGAGTATGATCCAATAACACTTCTGCCTTCATTTTTGCATCCCTTTACGCTAGCAGCAGCTGACCCAGGAGTCTGAGTAAACAGCAAAATCATATTTATATGAAGCAAACCTATTTTAAAAATATTTCTGGATTGTGGTTCATCTCTTTCACAGCGGTGCGGAGGTAGGAGAGTCCTCCTCTTGTCTGCCCTATTACAGGCTGCATTATTGTTCAGCTTGAGTCATCTCACTGAGCAGATAAGCGCCTTTAGGAGTAAACTTTAAATTTCAGCATACAAAACAGAATATCATGTTCTTAAAACATGAAGCAGGATTGAATCATTCCTATTCTATTCCAAAAAAATGGCATACCAGAAGCAGTGTCCAAAAAAAGGAGTCCCTAGATGGAGGCACATAACCGGGACAAACACACTTGTATCCAGCCACCGTTCCCGCTGCCTCTAGGTGGAAAGAAAGAATGCTACATTTTTGTAGCAAAATGAACAGGCAATCACAGCACCAGCAAGAAGCTGAAAGAAAGGATGATAGGGGGAGGGCAAATATACTCCAATACACTTTGTGTTGATGATGCTAAGTTCCATAGAATATTTCAATTAGTAAAAAAAACCTAAAAACTCCTGCACTTCAGATGAAGTTTCTGCTCTCTTACTACTGTGAGAGAAACTTGAGAAAGCTTCATGAATTTGTAGTACTTACGAAAACACGTAACACTGAAGAGAAGTTGAAACAACCAAATGCCCATAGTTCAAAGAGGCCTTTATAACTCTGTCACGGAATTCCAACAAATCCACCACATCATTAATAACATTCTGCACCTGATCAAAAGCAAATTTGGGTTGAATGAAACAACAATAAATGAACACTAACTAGTGAAATATATTAGTTCTTATTATAAGTAAATGCTGATACTGTTACGCCATTGGCAGAAGAACGTTTCTATGTGGCAACAGGCACTTTCACAGCATTAGTGAAAACTTACAACTCCAAGGTTCTACAAACTCTGAACAAACAACGGATAATTACTGAGGAGCTAGATGGAGTTCCTTAAAAGCAAGGAGTAATCAATGCATGCTTGGAATACATAAGTGCAATATTAGACATGGGGTTGAGAAAATCATCGGAGATCAAAGCCGTCTGAAAGGTCCAATTTTAAGATTGTTCAGTTGCTGATTACTGAAACATTTGAAATGTCATACTTCAGCGATCCCATCACAATCCCCATCAGAACAATTCAGCAACATCCAAGGTTTGGATAAAGATGTTGCATAGCTCTAGCATATATTTTAACGCTACCACACTCCGAAGTAAGAGAAATTTAGGAGATGGCTTTGGTGAGCAGGCTGTGCCTTTGCCATTTCTGTGAAAAATTGCTCAAATGAGAATGTTTCAAGAAAACCACCGTTTGTCTGTAATCAGCACAGAATTTTGAGCTCAAAGATTTTAGGCAGCTATAATCTAAGGAGATATCTTATGACGGGGGTAGGGGGGCGGGCGTGTGTGTGTGTTTGGTTTTGTTTGATATTGGGGTTTTTTTTTTTAAGATGTCATCATTCTGAGGGTGGTAACTTCTCTTTGATTTTCTCCATTATACAACCAATTGCAAAACAAGGACTGAACTCAATTAATATGAAAGCCTAGAAACCATTTCCAAAGACATATTAATTGCTCTGTCTACCACAGTGATACGACCATAATTAACTTAGCTATTCTAGTACTCAGAAAAAAAGAATGCATCTAGAACTTTTTTGTAGGCAATATTTTCCTACATAAATACATAGAAATACAATAAAAATCACTATAATAAAATAAAAAAATTAGTCCTAAATCAAGGTTAGCTATACTTCCTCAGTTGTTTGCATATTCAAACACCCTGGAGATCATTCACAGAGCCCATCTGTTACGAGTCGATGTCTGGGAATGAAAGAAGAAATATGCATTTTTACCTGCTAATTTGCCTTCTGTGTTCCCAGACACTGACTCATGTTATCCCACCCACCGGACCAAATTGTAATACAGCATTTCTGTTGTTACAACTTTTCCCAATTACATATTCAACATTTAAGAATCAAGACCAAAAAAACATTTAAGGGCCTAATTAGGAATTTAGGAACTTGACTTCGATATTGAAAATACCGGCTTGGTGTCCAGTACCAAATGTGTAATTTGGAAAATTTGTAAGAATGGAAATCTTATATTATCCCAGTGTTCAGAGAGTGAACGTTGTGAGTCAGTGTCTGGGAACACAGAGGACAAATTAGAAGGTAAAAATTCATATTTTTGTATCAATTCCCAGATATTCAGTAACCTAAACGTGGATTCAGGCCAAGATTTTTCAAAAGCAGGGTCCTAAACTTCAGCTCCAGAAACCACATGCAGGGGCCTGTTTCATTTCCAGCAGCGCTGAGACTTGGCAGCTCCCACCGAGGTCAGTGCCTGCAGCTCAGTACTCAGCTGGAAGCACCAGCAGGTACCTGATCTATGTTCTATGATATATGACAAATTGCTGTAGCTTCGGAAGATCTGAATCTAGGCTGTAACACAATACGCAGTGCAGAAAAGCACATTACAACTCTTTACAGCTATAGCCAGCGACCACACTTATCTGGACATGCCCTAAGACAGCAGCATTCAGCACAGCCTCCTTAACAACAGGGATACAATGAACCTTACTAAAGCATTAGCTGCTACACAGGGCATCGGTGCCTCCAACCGCTCGCAAATGCAGACAAGGTAAAGCAAGCTCCTCTGTATTATCTGCACTTGGTTATGCAGCTTCCCTTTGCTGACAGCTACTGTAATACTATTTAATATGATGCTTTGGTTTTGGCCAATGTATTGTACTGTTCTCTGCACAGACATATTGCTTACACTTGAAATTATCTCTCTCTCATAAGTGGCCTCCCACAGCTAATTTCACGTGCTCTTCGAAGGAGCTTTGCCCTTTTCTGGAGGATAAAGTACTTCTGAGTTACGTATTTCTGGTCCATCTGGTGGCATGGTTTGGTTTACATGGATCTGATCTTCTGTACTACTGATCATTATTTACACTATTTGCTAACTGGCCATTTTATGTTCTTAAACGTTTTCAGTCATACATACACAGAAAGGACAATGTTTCGTCAAGGCTTAAAAATTCCCATTTTGTATTTAAAAACAAAAAAATTCTTAGAAAGCTAGTAATCCAAACGCACAGCTCTGAACTGCAAAGATTACCTTCATGGTTCTCCTCTTAATTAACGTTACTTCAAAGTTCTTCCACTCCCAGCGCTGGTCCACGACATGGGCAAAAATGACGTGCCCATTTCCACATGCCCCGGCTAGCTGAGTGCCATCAATAGACCAAGCGATATTAAATATGCTGCCAGTGTTCGGCTTCTCCAAAGCATAGGACCACTTGCAGAAAAAGAGAAAAGAATTCTTAATATTTGTTTCACACCTTTTGGAAATGATTTATTGCAGTCAATAGATTCGCAAGGTTGTTATTCTTTAAGAAACGTCAATGAACTGACTTTTTGTTACAGCTTGAATAAGGAAACCAAAGTTTAGACGTCTTAAGTGAGATTCTGGAAAAACAGCGATTCAAGAAGGAAAACCGTCAGGTACGGCAGAAATGAAGAATGTCACAATGCCTGAAGTACAGTAATGTAATGTCACAATGCCTGAAGTAAAAGTTATCTAGTCACAATATCTTTAAAGTGTACTTATTCATAAATCTAGACAATTACTGCATAAAAATTCAGTGAAGGTACTTCGAAACACTGTACTGGTTACAGGGGTGCGGCGTGCTGTGGTCTAAGCGTGCTGCCCTTGGTTGACGCTGCGGTGACAGCAGTTCCTGAACAGAGGCAGCAGTCGGGGCGAACCCGGCGCTCCTCTCCCAGCACACAGAGGACCGCACAGCCCCTGTGTCGCTTCTCTCCGTGCTTCCAGCGTAAGGGACACCGGTGGATTACGACAAGCTCCGATAGCAATGCCTGTACGTCGCTCTCCTCCTAACACAAAATAGAAGCTTGATACCCTGCCCACCGTTTTCTTTAGTCTCTGTTGTTACTGTACAGCGGAAGGATGTATTAAAAATTTCCAGTTGCTATGCTTGCAATAACAACAAAAAATTGGAACATTACTGCCATCAAAGTAGTGACATCTGGTCCAGCTTTGGGAAGAAACAGAAACAACAGCTCTGTGCGCTGCATTTGGTTTAGACCAGCAAAGAGGTGCTCACACAGGAGTATCACAGCTTAACATCGTGGGGGCACAGGTCAAATAATGGTATTTCAGAATCTTGTTATCAAAATAGGTAGGGTAGCTGCTTTCCTGTGCAGCTAGGAATTCCCATAGTGGGCACGACAGCGGCAGCGCACATCTTCCTGCTGCCTGGACTTTGCAAGGTGGAAAGGCTCCTTTGGACCTAACGAGTGAATTTCTGTGGTATCGCAGCTAACCTTTTCCTTCATCTTCTACTACTGGTCTACATCATCTACATCTGTTAAACTACAGTTATCAGTTTGGTTTGTTGGTTTTTAAATGGAGGCGTAAGATTATTGGGATGGAAGGAAGCCTGCATTTAGTACTAAATGTAATTTTGTTCCTTTTCAATATTTAAATTTCCTCCAGTGAAGAACTTTATTCTTAAATTCCTCCAGCCTTATGCACGAGACTCCTCTAAGGTTTAGCTGGATCCTTATTAAGACATTCTTGTCAAAAACTAGAAGAATTTTTAGACTGAGACACTTGTTTTCTATTTTCGTGCATCCCAGAAATACAATTCATACAAATCACCTGAATCTCCGAACAAGTGTTTCCCTGACAGTGGATGACAAAAAATGAAATAACCTTTTTATGGACTTTTAGCAAGACATTAAACCAGGTTTTAAAACTAGAAGCAAATGTCAACTATAGCCTCTTCAGAACTGTGTAACAAAGTATTTTAAAAAATATTTAGCAATTGAAGAACTACCTGAATACTCAAATACATTTGAAATCTTCAGAATCAAATCAGAAAGAAAAAATATGCGACTGAAGTTAAATGTAGACATTGGGTTCTCATGACTTTTGGACACATGATGTTATACCAAAGGGGAGACAGTTGGAAGAAAATACTCACCTAATGTTTCTAACACATTTCATATTTAATTTCTTTTCCAGTACATATAAAACCCAAGAAGTCCTTCACACAAAGTCTTCATATGATTTAAAAGCAATGAAATCACAAAAATTACAGTAAAATAAAGGTGTCAGACTTGAACATTCACTAGCGAGGAGACACAATGGGATGAAACTCCACCTCCCAGCTGCACTCGTGACTTGCAGGACACTATGGAAGACAACCTGCTGAGTGCAGGCTCTTTCACCGCCCACACGCACACGGGTGAGCGAAGGACAGCGTCAGCACTGCCTGAATTTCCAATTTCAAGCACTCATTAAGGCTTCAGCTTCCATGCCTCCTGGCTCACAGACACGGCACTCACTGCCTAGAGTATCCGCAGTTGGGGAAGGTAATTACAATTTTTTGAGAAAATATAACCTACTCTTCAGTCTCAGCGGGATGAATTATCCATGAAACGCTCTGCAGTAATTAAGAGCATAATATTTACTTATGTCTGACATCCTTATACGGCAAATGAGTAAGCTCTTGAGGCTGTAGGACAAATGATTGTAAGAAGCACCCTCAGAGAACGCTCTACATGCCCTGCGTCTGAGACATGTTTTTCACAGCTGGCCAGATGTGATCTATCCGAGAACAGCTTGAAGAAGTGCTATTTCAAAACTGAATATTGGGATCCTCCCACACAGACAAGGCTGTTTCTAAGGTCATTTCCCTTAGATCAAGAATCAGTCAGAAGGCATAACAAAGGGGCATCAAGCCATCAACTAAGAACCAGTTTAAGGAGCTTGAAGAATGTGGCTTTGGTGCTACTTTTTATGCATAGCAGATACAGTTCCAATACAACTTTTTTTTTTTAAAAAAAAGAAGTCTTTTTTCCAGTAGTTGAAACAGTAAAATATTTCCAGATTACAATCTAATTTTTTTGTAAAAAATATACAAAGCAATTACAACATTTTATTTTCCAGTTATTTCTGAAAGCTTTCAGTATAATTCAGACCACTCCAATGATTCATACTCCCTGGAGGTGTCTGGTACATCTATCATGTACACAAAATGTTATAATAAAAATCATTTAGCTCTCCATTTGTAAGATAGGAACAATGTTTAAAACCCAAAATAGTTGTTATGTATTTCCTAGATACATTGAGTTTAAAAAAAAAAGGTATGAATATGACCATATGAATGACTGCATGAATGTTGTTCTAACATTAGCTGCAATATTATACTTTGGTATTACCGTTTGGCTTATACTATTCCTATGTCATAATTAATTTTTCATTGAATTCATTGAACTCTCTCAAGAATAAAACCAGTAGTTACAAAAGTTTCATTATATTAAATAAACACATAAATGCAGTAACTTCAGCTTCCCTTTTCTGATTGCACAATGAAGTAAAAAAGATGAAGTACTATAGTAATGGCATACTGTCTAACTTCCATAAATGGAAACTGAGTAGGCTCTTGAGATGTCGGTCATTATTTCAATGAGCCGATTCAGAGAACTCTGTGTCCCAGGAACAGGGACAGTCTCTCACATCTGTAATACTGATGCTCCCAGACTCAGTATGAAGGATCTAGTTAGCTATTATTTCTGGACTGAATGCAGTAAATAAAAAATGGTTATCTGCAGCATAAATGGTTTGAAAAAAACCATAGTGAAGCAAGAGTATTTTCTTGTATTTTAAATTATAAGCATAATACTGATGTCAGCTGTGCAGAGGCCACTTGGTTGTTCTGGGCTGGTCTCTGTTTCGGCTCTGTTTACCAGCGCCAGTGGAGTTTTGAACAAGGAACGCTGACATAAGCTGAACTAAAGCTGACACTGCTGCACCGCCCCATGATGTCAGAATCTACACAGCATACTTAACCCACTGACTGTAATGATAGTCTTTGCCTATTATTTTGCCTTTGTTTATGAAAAGAAAATGTGCAGTCTCTCCCACAATCCATTCCAGGAATCAGCTTGCAGAAAGGACTAACAGCAAATACATGCTTCCGTCCTTTCATGCCCCAGCTGATATAAACCAAGATGAGTGCACTAGAACCAGCCTCCATCCAAGTTGGACACTTAAAGAAAGTTTCAGGTCCTAGTAACTGAGGACTTCTATTTATTATTTCTTCTGAAGTGAAGGCTCAGTCTCCCCGATGCCCCACAGGGCATTTAACATTAGTGCAGAGGTAGCTGCCATCTGAAAATACGTTATAGTCTGAACATCCGTTAAAAGCTGGCAATCAGCTCTCACTGCTTCTGAGCGATGAACTGACACTTCAGTGCAAATTGCCCAGAAGCTTCTCATCAGAAAATGACAATTTTTTGATGTCATGGAAGACAAATTGGATCTTACAAGATTACAAAAATCAATCATCCAAAGCAAATCCATACTTAGGTGCATCAGAGGCACCTGAATATGCACACAGACATGGAATTAGCTTGTGGGAAATATATGTAAGTCTACATACACCCCCCTGATCTTTTACTGAGTATAAAATATAATGATATTTTACAGTGTAAGATTTATTAAACTTTCAGTTCCTACCCTGCAGGAATCCACAGGAGATTCTACAAACCAGAGACAACAGGCCTAACTGGAGGTAAGGCAATCCAGTGCTACCTGTGAACACCGGGCGATTCACCTGAAGAGAAGAAACCATCCTCGACACGACTACCGAAGCACTGAACCGTGAAGGATTCTTGTTGCTGCCTTAAACATTTGTTGGACTTGACCCTAGTAATTAATGTGAATTATCGAGAACTAAGCCACTACCTACAGGTGAGGTACTAAGCTGCGTATTAGAAGAACAACGCCAGAGGATATCTAAAATTCTCCTGAAATCCAACCTTGTAACTGTTAGACCCAAGAACCACAAACGGGATGACAAACTGTCCCATATAAATTCTTAACGTTAGAAAATGAAACATTGATATAGTTCTTTAAATAGATTATTACTTCCATAGGCGATCCACATGTTTTCATTTTCTTCCAGAAGTTACATTAGCCAATTCTAATCAATTAAAATATGCCAACTTGGAAAGAACTGGCCAACAACATAGCTCCATGGGAAACTCACCTGCAATATCTTTTCTTTTATTGAGCTACAAAGAATTCAGGATCATGACTGTTAATAAAGGTAGATGAAATAGAGACAGCGCAGAAAAAAACTCTGTATTTTTGTTACACTGCCAAATGTGTATCTCTGAAACAAGACTAAAACTAAATGTAATGGAATCAAAGCTCATTGTGACTCTATAGAAGTGGGTTTTCATGCTGCTCTAGTTTAGGACAATTCAGCACTATCAGATTAACATGAAAACACACGTGCTGTGTACATTCATTTCCAAAATCTTGCTCTCTTATATTTGTCTAATACTTCACGTTAATTTAAAGGATAAATTATGTTAATTTTACAATAGTCACAGAATTTACTTTAATGCTAATTAGCTTTAATGCTAAACACGTAAACTTTTTTTCAAAGCTTCTCTGTAGATACTTGCTACATTGTAGTTTTAAAATTCTTAGATGCTTTCTTTCCTCATTTGTTGATAGTTTAAAAAATAAGGAAAAACACTGCTAACTATTTAACATATGACCAGCACTGGACTATCAAATTAATATAATCAACTTTCATGAAGTTCAAGTCTGTATCCTTTTGAGAAGAAGCTGAATAGAACCACGTTACCACAGAGCTCAGTATTTTCCAGCCATAGCACCGTACTCACACTTATTTCAAATGGGGTGGCAGGTGAGGAGTTGTTGTTACACTTGCAGAATGTTTTCCTTTATTTTCTTCACATACTAGGTAATATTCTCTAAATTTTATTAGTTTTTCCAAATGTTTTTTATAGAATTTCTAGCAAAAACAGACATTCCATGGAGCAAGCCATATGGTGTTCAAAACATTTAGATGTTCAAAAAACGTACAGATGTGGCACTTGGGGACATGATTTAGCAGGCATGGGGGTGTTGGGTTGACGGTTGGACTTGATGATCTTAGAGGTCTTTTCCAACCTTAATGTTTCTATGATTCTATGAATATAAAAAGCCACGTATAACAGAATCAGCCAAATACACAAACTACCAGTCTAGTAAAATGGCCCCAAATTCGTTCTGTAGTACAAGAGAGTTTGTAGAATGTACATAATCACTTAAAAACACGAACCTATAGATTTATGCAGAGAAATGCTTTCATTACAAAGCGCTTGCTAACCAGTGATGAAATCAAGAGAAAAGTAAATGAAGCGGCAAGATTTAGCAGTCAAACAAACATCAATATATTTATGAAAACAGACTGCTGATAAACATCACCAGACAAAATGTTCAAAAAGAAGAGTACAATTAATCTGGAAAATAACAACAACAAAAAATCAAATCAAACTGATTAATCCCCATTAAGGGTAAATAAATTGTTAATGGAAGAAAATCTAAAAGGTCTCCCCCCAACAAATGCATAAATACATTCAGCATTATTAAAATCCAAATCAATGTGCATCTTTGCTAGCTTTTGTTGGCAATTCTAAAAGGATTAATCTGACCATAGTGTTTCACTTTGCAGTTTTTTATCAATTATCCTTCTACACTCTCCAAGGCACTGGGAAAGCAACCTGTCTTTGGAGCAGATGGGTATGGCCCATCTTCTAAGAGGACTTCTGTGGGAGTGGAGTGTGGAAGGAGGAAATCAGTGAATTTCAGTCATTCTTACCATCTCTTACTGTGTAAATATTTTGACCTGATCAGTAATGTCAAGGGAAGCATGCACAGCCACAGGAAATAGCTTACGTAAATGAACTTTTTAAGCGCTGCCCTCTATCCAAGTGATTAGATTCTGAAAAGCTGTGAACACCAGGAAGGCTAAAGTCTATCCATCGATACATCCAGCTTTTCATTTCAATGCATAAACTTTAAAATTAATCTTTCTGCTGTCTGCAGGATTAATGAACACAGACACTAAAGCAGACAACAAATTTCGACATTAAACACATTTTGTTCGGTATTCTGTAGGATAACCATAATAATTTCTTTTAGATACACGCTACCAGAGCAAAAGTGATTTTTAGATGAAGAAATGGAGACTTCTGAAAGTTACTATTCTATCGGTAGTTTTCTTTTTTAACATGAAACTGCTAGCAGAAAGTATCCAGGTAGAAAGAAAAGCATGGGAGAAAAGAACATACACGAACAGAATTTAATTTAATTATGTCCCCAAACCAAACACATATGCTAGAGAAGAGTTAATGATATATATATCGCCTGATGGCTCCCTGAGGAGCAATTTGCCAATACAGCTCCATTACATCAGACATAATAAAAATGTCTGTGTTGACCAGTAAAAGCCAGGTCTGGTTCTCTTCAAACTCCATCACTCTGGTGGTATGTGAATCATTCTTCCTTTTCCCTCAATACTAGTGAAGCTAGTTCTTTAGTAACTATTTACATTTAATGTCAGGAGAGAAACTTTCATGAAAAATCATGACTTTTGAAGATAATAAATTATCATTGCTAGCTGTTAAACAGACAAAAGCACCTGGCACTAGCTACTGTACGTGTCTTTGTTTCTTTAAGAGCTGAGTAATAAACCAGGTAAAAGAGCCATTAATTTTATGAAAAAATAAACCTATCCGCATTAAAATTTCTAGAAAAGTCCACAAGCCTGTTCAATATTAAATGCTGATTAAGAAATTACTGGTTTTCAGCTAGCAGGAGTTGGAACCATACTTACAGTAAATTACGTTACATAATAACCAGCAAGAAAAACAGTAAGGCCCCGGGGACAAGAAACAGAAGCTATATGCTACGAAACAGCGTATATGACAGCAGAAAAAACAATTTAGTATTTTTCTTCATTTTCCGCTGCACCAGTCTTTGCCACATTTAAGCATAAATCTCTATTGAGTGCAAAATGCAATTTAAGTTGTTGGCCTCACCCACACAAGAGCGTATTTATTTCAGTTTACCACTACTTGCTGATCTAGCTCAGTGATCCCAGTACTTGGAAAGGAGATAGAAAAGCGGTCGTGGAAGAAGAGGGCATTGGTTTAAAGTCCCGTTTTGAGAAGAAAATACTCATGGCTAGTCTGACTGTTCAAATCAATATACTTTACATAATGTAGTCCAACACAGCCGTAATCATACTAATATAAATTGCTTTATACAAATATACTTTATTTGGCTTCATCAAGTGAAATATAGTATATGTATATAAACACTTCTACAACAGCATATTTACACGGGGAGATGGAAAGCCGACAGTCAGGGTAGATTACTGCTTTAATTACATTTTAAGTGGAGCTAAGTGGCATATTAAATGGAGAAAAATCTTCCTATCCACCTTGCCTAGGAACAAAAGCTTTGAGGCAATCCTAACGGACCCTTCCAAGGGAAGCAGCAGATACACGCACCAAGCTGGTAACGGTAACGACACAATCCCACCCTCAACGCCTAACATTAGCCGAACCAGAAGAATGCCAGGGAGAGGAAATGATGTCCCCGCTGGTGACCTAGCCACTTACTGACCAACCGAGTGTCCTATCCTCTAAGAGCTGATGCACGACTGCACAGTCTTTATGACTGTAATACTTTCCAAAAGAAAATTGCGTGTGAGTACTTCTGTTTTCCTCCAGGACAATTAACATCAAATTTTACCTATACAGATTAATTAACACTAGGAATTTTTCAAAGCAAGTGAGAAGAAAAAAAACAGAAAATAGAAGCGAACCCTACTTCAAATTTAATGCCTAGTTTACACGTACTTCTGTCAGCAAAGATCACTGCAACCAGAATCAGTATAGAAAGCAAAATACGACGACTCAGAGATCTTGTCCTGCATGCCTCTTCTCATATGATTTTTAAAGGCTCTTCTTCATGAATGTAAAAATACTTGAAACGCACAGTCCATGTTCACAGTAAGGAGAACCATGCTCTACTGAAGATGCCCAAAAACACCACAGCAAATGCTGTTTTCCCAATCTGAGCAGAAGAGCAACAAACACAAGAAAAGAGGGAGAGAATGGGACAATAAAAATCCCAAACCAGCAAGGTTTGATGCAACACGAGTCTGAACAAAAAGCTGCAGAACCACAGGAAACCCACAGAGACAATCAGATCAATCTGTGCCCTGGGCTAACTTACTTCGAATACCAATGAAGGTAGATAAAACTGCATTAAATTACTTATAATTGGAGACCAAGCTGAAAAAAGCCCTAGGTTGACAACAAACAGGGAATAAAGCTTCAAGTGAAAAAAAAAAGTGGGGGTGTCTCCTTTAGGAGCCTTTCTTCTCTCACAACAGTTAAGAAGTAATAGAGATGCTCAGATGAGAGGATTAAAGCATGTCTTTGGCTTGAAAAACTGTGCCCTGTCTCGCCATCAGAAGTAGAGGCGTGACCGTTCTCTTTGCTCCTCTTTTACTACTGCTTTAGCTGTCTCATTTCAAACGCCTGACGACCGCGTTTTGTGATCTCCATATGAGATGTGCTTGTCAACTCCCAATTTTACTATTTTTAAAGGAAAAAGGCAAATAATAAAAGCACAGGACATTGTTCTTCTACCTCCTTTTTTCAGATAAGTTATTGTTACACACTCCTTGCTTTTATGGTTCAAAACTGCATTTTATGACTGCCTTATAAGAGATGCTTGTAAACTTTGTGTTGCTAAGGAAAAAAGCTAAAAAATGCACAGAAAAGTTTAATGTCCTGAAAGGCAAAATATTATAAAAAAATGTTATCCTACCCAAAACGTATTTAGAGAAGTGCAGTTAAGCAGATGAGGAACGCAGTATCTCAGTCAGATGCACCCAGTAGAAAGGTGCTGGAGGACGTGACTAGGTTTTGCTAATAAAAATACCCACCTGTACACGTATATCTTCAGGAATATTTACCGTGTTATCAATAAATTTGTACAACTCCACATTCTGCTATTTCTCAAAGTTGTTACTTACCCCAGTTTTATCACATAGACGCAAAGTATGAAAAGATCCCACAGCAAACAATTCTCCATCCACAGCCCAGGCAACAGAGGTTATAGGATATTCATGGGGCTGTGAGCTGTACAGCAGACGCCCATAACTGTCCCAAACCTTTAACAAAAATGAAATATATATCTATATGAACATAGTCTGGGCATACCTTTACTTATTCTAGAGCTATCAGTTTCCCTCATGACCACAGAAATTGCAGAAATGTACTCTCTAAGTTATTAGAGTGCCTTTTTTGTGTAACTAGAAAAACCACACATATTGCAGTTCACTTTTCATTAAGGGTTGTTCCTAATCAGTATTGGTTTGTTTAATCCAATAGATTTTGCTTTGCTGCTATGGCAAGTGTTACATTTTTCTGTGCAAAATATTTTGAACTAATGAGTTTTGTTTCCTGTAAATTACTGTAAGTCTGTAAAATAACCACAAGGTTTATTCTATTTGCACTCGTTTCCCAACAATGCGAGGCACTTCTGCAAATTTCCAGACCAAAGAGACTTTCTCACTGATTGAAGCCAACAGAATACCAGCAAGCCAATTCACAGAGTGAAGTCACTGATTTTAACATTTTGATAATTTTTAAAATTTCTTGTGTACTTTTTTATCACAGCCACTATACACTTAGAGAACGATAGAACCAAAATGTGATACCATTAAAAATAAGTTCCTTCTTAAGGGAAGAAACACAGTATGTGCTTTCTACTTTGGATACAGAATATACTAATAAAAGAATTTCCTAAGGGATTCCCTAAGGCTCCTGTAATAGAAAAGGGTAGCTTTAGCTCCTCTAATTTTATATGTCATTACCCTTTTCAGTATTTGTCATAGCTTACAGTATTTCAAGTTATCATTTCTATATTTCTATGTATTTTCCTTTCAGAGTTTGTTCCAACGGTATTTGAACTTTTTTCATTTTGCCATTTCTTTTTTTAAAAGATTCTAATTTTATGCTACTAAACAGAGCGAGACGTATTTACAAATAATACAACTTGGGGTAACAAGTTTTTCTTGAAAACTGAAAGACTTCTCATTTAAATTTGAGCTTCCAAGGATTATTAAAATTAGAAAATGTCAGAATGCCTAATATCTTTTTTGGTCCTTTAGTTTCCCCTAAAAAGTTAATCAGTACCCACCTTATATTTACAGTCTTCACCTGCAGAAAGAATAAGATCATTAACTGAGTTCCAGTCAGTTTTTAAAATAAGTCCATCATGGGCTTTCCACTGAAAAGGAAAAAAAATAATTTAAACATAGATGCAACAAGCCTGACAACTTCTATGTTTAATATTTATCATTCATCATTTACTAGCATTCATATACTCCAGTGCAGATCAGGGTTTCAAACAATGCAAATCCACAGACGTCATCTCTTCTGCAGAAAAATAAATTAAATACAGCCTGAACAAAGCACAATGAAAGCATAACAACCCGCACTAAAAGCACGTTCTAAGCGATTACTTCTGTATCTTTCTGCATTTTCGTAACAAGTGAAAAGGGAAAGTCTTCTGTATATTTTTGCTTTTTCTTTATATACGAAAAGGGAAATGTTTAATCAGATGTCTGAAGAATAGCCACAGCAGAAATTGTTAACAATTTTTTCGTTTAGAGAAATGAACAATCTCCTTATTCTCAAAAAAAAACTAAACGGGGGGGAAAGGAAATGAGTGTAAAAACACTTTACGTTTGGCAAAACTCTAGATAACCGAAAAAAATTTTCACAGGGAAGTGCAAGACAACCTGACTGTATTAATAATACCTGCAAAACTTTAGCGTTTGGCTGAAGAGGTTTAATAATCAGCTGCTTCCCTGAAGTATAGAGAACTTTTTCAGAATCAGGTCCCCAGGCTACCGAGTACACTGGTGTTCCTGTAAACAGAAAGAAAGAAAGAAAGATTTCTTCTGACTTCTCCGATCAAATTATGCAGAAACTGCTATAGCGACTTCAAACTGGTTACTTAAAATCATACATCAAAAATTTAAGCGTGGGAGAAAGCCAAACGAGGGGCAACCATTTGTGCTTCACACTTGTCCAGCTGCACTTCTAGCCAGGTTTACCAGTTCACTTCAGGTTTTAGACAGCCAGAGGAGCAGCAGTAAGACCACCACAACCCAGAAAGACAGCTCTCCAGACTTCAGCTCACGCTGCATACCCTTCCAACCTTCCTCAAGGAAATAAAAATACATGGGGTGAAGTCCTGGCAAATTCACTTGTGCAAACCATCAGACACCTATCACTTTCAACAAATTTAACTCTGAACAAATCAACTCTACGCAAAATGAACAATGAACCAATGGCTTGTCCAATACTACATCTGGGTTACTGAAAATGTGTATGACTTTTCTACTCCTACAGGTATCTCCTTTTCTCATACTGTACTGATAAAGTTTTTTTCAATGCATCACTTCACCTTTAAAACCTACCCATTTTATTGCAGGGTCTGTCCAAGCGGACCCCGACTACATTTACCACTTGCTTCTTCATTTCATGCTCTCTCTAAAACCACCTCTGGAAGAATTAAAATCACCAAATTTCTTCTTCTACTTTAAGATTTCCTATTCAGTCAAATCATCTTCGTAACTAGACAACGTTGTTTCTTCAGCTTCACTGAACCTCATGTACATACCCCTAGATGGTTTTGTTTCCCTGTTCAAAAATCTGAGCAACTTGTTACAAGATATAGTTAAGCAAAATAAGATGAGATTGTCCTTCTCACCTTTGGGTCACCTGTCACCTTTAAGGTGTTTCTCACCTTGATGTACTGATCCCCTGGCTCATGGTTAACCAGGATTTATGTTGCCCTTTCCATTTGTACAATTTTCTCTGTTATAGCAAACAAAGCCCTTCATGGCCAATTTACTTTTAAGGGCTCTCTGCACTGTGGCATCTTCTGTTCAGTATTAAAACGTTAACTCTTCTCAACTGCTCAGTCCACAAAGTCAGCCTTCAATGCCCAGCTGTCAAATCTTCAGATCTTCTCTCTTGCTGTTTAGTTTGTAGACCCTTCCTGCAAACACCTAGAAAAGCATTTCACCTTTACCCTGCAAACTGCTTGGCCGGAACACCTACAACACCATTAAATACAATGCTGACAGCACTGACTATGATGCTGACCAACCCCTCATTTTTTTGCACATTGAAAACTCCAGAATGATGTATCTAGACTAAAACTGACTTTTCCATTTAAAAAATATGTTATGTTGCAGTTTTCAAACGACCTTTCTTGAAAAGAGAAGAAAGTCAAAAATTACATGGAAAAAGCATCCCAGGGAAAAAAAAAAAAAATAAAATCAGACTTGCCAACTATGCAACTATTTTCCATAGTACTTGACAGGATTAGTCTCCCTGAAGAAGCAGAATCAAAGCATTACACTACATGACTCCCTGCAAATAAAATGAAGAAATTTAAGTAAAGAGCATGTCCAAGCATTTATTTCTATCACAGCAATGGACAGCAAGTTTCAGCACAGCCTCAACATTACAACACACGGAAACAGCGCATATAAAACTGCCAGGAGGGAGATTGCAGAACAAGTCCCTGTCAGACCATTCTCTTTACTTTTCTGTAAAACTTGCTTCCGTATCTTCTGGAATCAGAAAGAGAAGGCTGATTTCAGGCATCTGTTTTTCTTTCACAGACTTACTACTCTCACCGGCAGCAATGTGGCCTGTGAAGCCATGATTCAATCGCCTGAACGCAAGCACTGCAGCGATGCGATGCCCTAAGGGTACCTGGAGATACCCAGGTGGAGCTTGCAGGTACAGCCCAGGACCCAAACGAGCTCCATCTCCTGCGGGAGCAGAGCGGGAGGTTAGGCAGAACAGCCCAACGGACCTCCAATGGCACTAACGGCACACTGACACCATCACCACGGAATTGTAGCCCAAAGGTTCTGTTTGAGAAATAAAAAAACCTCAGGAAGAGCAATTGCTACACCCTCAATGTTGGTATTGCACAATTTCACAATTTTAGAGGAGGAAAATGGAAAGAAATTCTCCTAAATTCTCAGAGATATGCGTTTCTTCAGGAGTCATGCATATTTCAGCTGATAACTAAGTATCAAATGAACTAAAACTGAGCAAAGAAACCATTTTTTCTTCATCTATCATTTATGGTAATAAAAAACCTCAAAAGGCTTAAGAAATGCTCTTACAGGGTAAAATTTTCCAAGATACTTTGGCATATTAAGTTCCATTTCAAAAAATGACTCAGGAGTATCTTTTAACGGGAATATTTTGATGAGAGTTACCTACTTAAGCCATTGAACTGCTATATAAACTGTCCTATCATCACCTAATATCCTGCCACTTCAGCCTCTGAATTTTCTCTCTGCAGAAGAAAAATGATTTTATTACGGCCACATCAATTCAGCACACTAAACTTGATTTGAGCTTCCAAATATTCAAATTTTAAACTGAGACCTGGTGTCGTTGCTCCTGAATATTTTTGCTCTTTGTATATTTTCTTTTAGGAAGGCATTTATTTGATGTGACTTAGAAATACAGAATGATTAAATTTTTTTTTTTTTAGTTCTTCAACCATTACAGGAGACACTTATAGAAACATCCAACATATATTAAGTAAATCTGGCACTAACTATTTTCCTACTGGCAGCAATTTATGTTGAAAATGACATAAATTCTGTCACCAGCTGTACAGAAATTCTAAATAAACTAATTTTTGTCCTGCTAGAATGCTGATTTAACAATCAGGAGACTTTTATATTTAAACCAAATGTTTAACTTTTTTATGATGGCTGACTACTTAACCACAATTTCCAGGGCTTAACAGCAGGAGCTAAGTTAACTCATTTCCTTCTGCACTTAACAAGAACTTGGTTGGGAAAAGGCTGCCAACGCATTGCATTGCTGTGGAAAGAAAAATTCAGCAGAACAGACAAACTGCAGCCAATTGCATTGGTGGTAAACAGTCTCAGGAAAAAATTACTCTCTGAGAAAAGAAGTGAGAGACGCAGAAGAGGTGGACAAGAGAAGCTCTGAAGAAGGAACATCAGCACTGGGCACACAGGGTGGGCTTTTCACATCTCGGTGCTCTACTAGCAGATGCCAATCCCCGGTGAGTCATTCCAGTGGCCAACGCATCCAGCGGAGAAAGAGCCAGGGCTGAGCGCAGGAGGGATAGAGCAGCCACTCCGACACTGTCAGCCACAGCAGATGCTTCGGTAATGACACCAGTAAGTCTGTGTGAGACTTTTTACTTTCACAGGAGTAGAAACAGCCGCATTTGGAATACAGCTCTCCCTTAAAAAGTAAGCTCCACTTCACAATAAACATGCTGTAATTAAACTGTTTACATTGCAACTGTTGTGATTTTGCTTCCATTAACCAAAAAGGCAACCTATACTCCAGTTATTCATATTACTCCTCGTGCTTATTCAGCATAGTAGTCACTGGAAGCCCACCAGAAAGTCAGCAGGGCCAAAAGAGAAGTACTCCAGAAAGATATGGTCTTAAGAGTACTAGACGACAAATTAAATTTCAAAAAAAGGTGACAGAAATCACCTGAAGAATTAGAAACCTGTCTGAGGTAAACTGGTAGAATGCATGGCACAGAAGCAACAGGCCTGTGAATAATGATGTTTACATGATAAGTAAGTGTCATATTCTTCTATAATGGAAAGTCACGGCTTCACTGAGAATCAAAAAGCACATGGAGAGCATTGACTTGGTCTGCACAATGTATGTGTATTTTCATAAAGGTTATGGTGAGATACTTCATCAAATGCTCTTAAAGAAAGTAAGTTTTCATAGTACAAGAAATAAAATCATCCCCTGAATTTAAAATATGACTTTCCTGCAAGGAATTACTCCTGTCTTGACTGGAATTAGAGACACCAGAATAATAACCAGGATTGAGGCAGGTGCTCTAGCAATTAAATACTTAGGGTGGATCCATGAGGTTTGCTTGCTTGCCCTGAAAATTCCCGGATCTTGGAGTAAGAGTAAAGTTCTCAGCCTCACTAGTGAGATAAGCTAAATAACTATGATTGCAGTAAGGAAGGCACACCTGCACTCTACTTGATTTTCAGCTTGACCGATACCTTTGACTCCGCAGAGGACTTGGAGGGTTAGAGAACCAGTGGCTTACGAACCTGAGCAGCAGCAATTCTAGACAGACGTTTCAAGAGAGGCTACGCAACTGTAGACTCAGCACCAGACCTGCTAACCAGACGCTGGCCTGCGAAGAACCCAGTGCAGGTGGCACCACTGACACTACAGACTTCACCACAAACAATCTGAGTGTCAGAGACTACAACGTACCGTGAAAATTTGTGCTGGTAGAGCCATCTTCCTTCAATACTTTATACATCCTACTCTTCGTAGTTCTGTGGCTCTCTCCAAAGGAACACAGATGCTTTGAGCACAGGGTCAGGCCGCAATGCACTCATCACAGAATACACAGAGAAATCCTGCTTTAACCATAATCCCGTCGGTTACCAATATATACCAAAAAGATCCATGGAAAAAAAAAAATCAAATCGTAACAGAGCACCGTGTCAGCTGGAAGCCCAAAGGATTGCAACTACAGCATTTTTTTAAAGGGCTTTCAGTTTAAGGAAAAGAAGGAACAAAAGGAAGACTATTCAGATAATCTAAGGATGAAGAAGTGAGACCAGGCTCAAAGAACAACGCAGCCATGTCAGCAATATTACAACTAGAGGCTGAACGCACTAGAGTCTATGGGGTCAGACTATCTCTGTTCCATGCATTGGCACGATGGAAGGACACATGGCCACAGCACTCCATATAAGCACTGAAAAAGCTAAGAAAGGGAAAAATGGATGTTTGTATTTTTGTAGCGAACAAAAATCCAAAGATAGAATAGGCATGTGGACCATCATCCATAGATAAGGGCCTGAAAATTTATTTCTAATACAAAGAGTGGAATGAGCAGAAAGAATGGTAGCAACAGGAATCCTTTTGTTTCTCAGGGAGATGACAAAGGATGTGAAAAATCAGCTCAAACACGACACACCTCTCTTAAACAGCACAACAATTTCTGCTGAATCTTCTCTTGGTGCCAAGTATGTCAGTACCTTACAGAGGAGTCCATGGGAATCTGATTCAATAAATTTAAAGAGTTTCTGAGCCTCATAGGATCTTATCTTGAGTAATAAATGCAAGAAGGCAGTCATTTCATGAGGACTCAACCGTACTTTTATACCGTACCAGAAACTCTAAGAAATCAATGAAAATTCAGCTTGCATATTTCAGACTAGAACATATCTCTTACTTTCTAAGCTTCATCAAACCTCAAGTAACCAGACTTCAGGATTCAAAAAACCCTTGAAACATATCAACTGAGAAATAGTGAATAGTGTGTGTGCTTCAACCTTTTTTTTTCAAAAATTATAGTTCAGTTGGCTTATCTTTTCATATTGCAAGCATGAAAAAACATCACATCTGAATATGAACTTCCTTAACTGAATTGAAATACATTTTACATTCACTCCTGTGGTTAAAATGCCTTCAACAGGTTGAAAGAATTTAGATAATTTGTTTTAGAAAGAGATAAGGGTCTGACATTTAACCCAACCCCAGGTGCATGTGGTTTCTTAAAAATGTCAAAAGGTCACATGATCTCAATGTAGAAGTCTGAAAAACAAAATCTAGCTCAGTAATTTCTAACATTTTTGTGCTATTTCAGTGAAGCTACTGAGCTAGATTTTGTTTTTCAGACTTCATACATTTTAAAAATATCAAGCATCATTTGTAGAAATATGTATTTGCAGCTTATACCGTTGTGCTTGACAATCACGTGATTTTAAATTGCCTTAAACAACTGGCATGCTCCAGCATGCATAAAACTGTAGTTACAAAGCCAAGATCAAGGTTAGGTCTCCATGGCCCCATTTCAACAAAGAACTTCAGCACAGGTATCATTTCCCTTCAGCAGGAGTGTTTGCATGTACTAAATTAGTTACTGGGTTAAACTGATAGATGAACCAAGCACTGTTAAGAGTTTTAAAGTTCGGAGGAACTAACCTACATGCACTTCGCATCTTTCAAGCATTCTTGCAATGCTTTCAGAGATTTTTTTTCAGTTTCACCATAAGAGTCTGTGGCTGTTAAAAACTAGATTTTTTTTATTTTTAATTCTTTAGCCTCTCCAGAATCCTTAGGGTGGAACTGAAACTACTGTCTAAAAATGTTAAAATAATACTTTAAATTTGAATTATTTTTTTTTAAAAACAACCATCTTCTTAAAAATCCAGTTCCCTCTGTATTCAACTATGATTTATGTCTAATTTAGGTAAGTTTATCTAGGCCTTAAGATCCTTCAACAAACCATTACTGCCAGATTTAGGGTCTGTTATTTAAATACACTTCCTAATACCCCAAACCAAAAAGTTCTAATGGAACTTTAAGGAAATTAACTTACCTTGCTGAGCTAAAGTGGATCTCAGCATTCCACTTTTTGACCAGATTTTCACTAGGCCATCTTCACCAACTGTAAAGTTTTCAAAGAAATCATCAACTTAAATTCAATAATAAATCTAACAAATATGGCACTTGTATCTACCTAGGAAACACTACAGATAAAGTAAGTCCAGGTCTTCTTACAGGTAAATATTGTTTATGTAGTCTTCCTAACATGCAAATAGACAGTATATCAAGGAAAAAATATTTAAGGCTGTTGTTCTGCTATTATCAACAAGCTTCTTCCTCTCCTGAAAATCCCTACAGTCTTCTTATCTGAAGCTGCTCCTGGGAAGAGAGCGTATATCACGATTTAAGTATCCCAAGTTCTGTATTTTCTATTCAGCATTGCTAGTACTTTTCATCTATTTACAGTTCAACGGCCCAGAGGCTGATTAAATGAGTCTCTGAGGAGTCTGAAGAGCGAAGAAGCAAAATTTTATGTATTAAACTGGAGGCTTCACAGTTGATAAATGGTGAAACTGAAGATAACTGAAAGCTCTGGTTGGAAGGCTTAAATTTTATAACATAACTGCATGTTACCAAGAAACTCAGTTTACTTATTAAAGATCAAGTTCTTATACACTATACAGCACAGTTATGTATGCATTAAGAACACACATTTCCTAGTGCGCTATCATATTTAAAATGTACAGCTCTGGGCAGTTAGGCCTCCCAGACTCAGTTAATGAGGAAAAAGGTGCACGTAGACGCTTAATGCCGTTCTTCCATTCAAATGTAATTTACTTACCAGATCTCAGCTTTTATATCCAGCCAATGGGGCTTTTAAGTGTTTAAAAAGTGTAAAAAAAAAAAAATTAAAAAATCTTATTTGTGCACATTTGACACTGTTGATTACTTAAAGAATATTTTAACTGATACAGTATCATCAGTGATTCACTCTTCCTCAAAGCATAGTTGCGGTATAAGAGTAGCTGATCTTCTCAGAGTACACTGTTTGGATATGGTGATGCATTCCCATACTCCCCAGAAGTGTCATGCAGTCTTTCCAAAAAAAAGAAAAAAAAAAGAGACTGAAAAGGCAATTTTTACTTTTTCTTTGGAGAAGTTCCTGAGGCAAATCTGTCTTTAAAAAGAACAATATTTTTATCCCTCTGGGATTTCAGAGGAACATGCCAGACAGAGTTCCTTGAAGCAGCATTTTAGAGTCAGACTCAGTCTGGAAACAAGCAGATCCAAAATTATCTTCAGTACTTCTGGACTGAGTTGGAATTTCTCCAAAGAAATCAGCTGTGTTAGATCAACAGGAGGCTGCAGAAAATTCTGACACCAACAGAAATCCCATAGAGAAGTCTATCACAGGAAGCTTAATTAGCTTCCCCTTAACATCAAAATAGAAGTTTTTGACAAAAATGCCGAAAGCAACTAATTACCAAAAGATTTGGGACAAAAAAAGACCTGTCGAGATGCAGACACTGGGAGATCACTCTCCCAGCCTCAACAGAGATGAGAGTTACACTGCAGCTGGATCTGCGCCACTCCTGAAAATTAAGACAGACAAGCGCAGGAACATTCAAGATGTTCATGAGGCCTCCTCAGTAAACTTTGCTGGCTAAAAAAGCCCAAATGTCATGTGCAGGGACATAAATGTACCAATTTAGCAACCCTTTTTTGTAAGATACGGAAAAAACCCCACCATCCCAAATTTTCTCCTTTATGAAGTACAGAATATCCACAAAAACATCTAAGCACTCTGTTAAAAACACTTACTTTGAAGTAAATAGGATCCCTAAAAATAACCTAATAAATAGGATCCCTAAAAAAGAGAAATGTTTTTGCAAGCTTTTCTGTTAATTAAAATAGACACCATTCTTCTAAAACAGCATTAATCAAATAGTGCAAAACTAACTTCTATTAAATAAGGTGATAATAACCCCAGGGACAATGAAGACACAAAAAAGTAACTTCTTATAGCTAACTTCATTTACACTATTGATTTTGTGTTTCCATTTCCCCTCGTCTCATGAGAATTTCAAGCTAGACCAGTGTGTGAACACTTAATAGACTCAGTTTTATTCATTCAAATTCAATGTAACTACAGCATGAAGTATGGAATTTAGGATTACATCTTCTAAACATATGTCAAGGATTAAATTATTTTTCCAAAACATTCTATTCTCTTTATCCCATAAAGTACTCACATGTCACACATTTTATTAAAAGCACTTACTTTTCATAAATTTTAATACTACATTGTTGTACCCCTGGATTTCATCATGACTTGTCAACTTTGTATATTAAAAAACCAAAAGGCTTTATTTTGAAAGAGCTCTTCTGCTCTTTTGATTTTCAAAGCACTTTGTTACTTTCAGAACGCTTACCTGTAACCAGTGCTGTTCCTTCGTAATTCCACCTTCCTGCGAGTACAGCTCCACAGTGTGCTTCTACGCTTTTCTCTACTCTTCCTAACTTTGAAATCAAGTGGAACTTTCCTAAACAAAAAGGTCAAGATACAAATAGTGTCTCTCATTTTGTCAGTCGGCATTTACGACTGTAATGGTGTCATCTTCTGTTAAAAATGCACACAGAAAACAGGACAAGAAACCACCACCAACAAAAGAACAAAACCTGCAACTGTGTTGTTCACAGCTGTGATTAGCCCAAACAAATGAGCTCTTGCAGAAGAACTACTTGTAAATTCGCTGTGATGTTGGGTTTTTTTTCTTTTTGGTATGTCTAATCTTTGTTTTGCCGATTCGTTTTTCTTGTGTCCCTCTCAAGTTTCTGTGTTTCTCTGGGGACACAACTGCCTGATGTTATTTCATTGCCTGAAAGCTAACAGAGATACATACACTGCAGCCCAGCAGAGTCCTCCTGTTGTTTTTTTGAAGTTCTGAAAAATCACTCAACACCAAAAGGATAACGGAAAACCTAGAACAATCTGACCATCGGCGAGCATGCTGCCCTGAGGAAGTATTACTGCTTGCATTATGGAGCTGTTATGGAAATTCACAGCGGCCAAAAACAAAGCTATTAATGATTTCAACAGAAGCATGAGGAAGTCTTTCTTTCCAAATGAGGGATGTTGCTTAAATCCAGGAAGATCAAATTTAAACTGGACCAAAGAGCAGACAAAGGACGACTTGGAGACATGTGGCAGAACAAACGCATGGCTTAGAACAGTTCAGTGATTCAAATTAACTACTTTCAAACCAAAATTCTTTTAAAATGATATTATTTAATCTGCCAGACAGCAAGCCACTACAAGCAATTTCCAGAGTGACCAGAACCCTTGGAGATGAACACTGCACAGATACCTCACACTAAGTGTGTGCAAATGCTCCACCACTTCAGATGCGGTCATTTTTCCATTAATAACACCCTGCTCAGGAATATGAATTGTAAAACAGGCCATACCTGATGAGCCAGAAACTAAATACCTATTTCAACAAAGTATCACACTACCAAGACCAATATGTGTTTGCGGGTGAAAACAGAGTTAATGATGAACTGTGCAGACGGTAAAAACGCGTGGCACCACTGCACGAAACACCATCCCAGTAGCCAAGACGGCAAAAATGAGGTGGCCTGCACTGCCAGAAGCTTGAAACAATTTTTATTGTGTTCCGGTTTCCCATGCTTTACTTCGCATTTCAATTAAAAAAAAAGACAAACAAAAAGCCCCCCCCCCCCCAAAATACAAAGCCAGACTCAAAGCAAAGAAGAGGCACTCTGGTAGATCTGGCAGTAAATCACCATGAAAACATCCATCAGAGCTCTCCACAGTATCATTCAAATTAATATAATCACACTTTGACTTTGTTTTACTTCAAAGTACATAAACAAAAAGGCACAATCATCCGGCCAAATCTCTGCCAATGCAAGATTTCCAAGCAAATTTTAACACTGAAGAAAAAGAAAGGTTTGTATAAATCAATTTATTTGAACACTGTCTTAAATATCATACACAACTATATATTTTTGCTTTTCTTTATCACTTGTATTCATACCTACCAGAGTACTCCGAATAGCTAGTTAATCCCTTATTTTTTCTTAATTCATAGAACTAATATTATTACTAAGACCACTTCTTCCTCATTCAGTTAATTTTTAGCTTCCTAACATTTTCAGTACTGGTATTCTGGTATTATGATACTTCAGAATTATAACATATATTTTATATAATTAATGCGTCATTTTATAGAACACGTCTCGGGTCTGAGATTCTCATTTTTCGTGTATAAGCAGTAACTGGATTCACAGGAATTCAATGGTTAAATGCTATTTTCTCCAATAAAATTGTCAAAATGACATTTTCTGGTTTCAAAATAATACGTTAAAACCATGTTTTATTTTTTGATCACCTATCTTTTTCGATGCATAGTGTACTTGTTCAATCTGTAGCCAAGGCCTTTTTCATTGCAGAATACTTAAACCTAATCTGATCACCGGACTGTGAGTATTCTCATGCCATCACCTGCAGTATGCACTGTTCAGGGGCTGAGCAGTTCATAGCCATTATGAACGTATTTCACTAAATTGCCTTGCAAAAAATAAAAAAAACCCAACAACACCGGATACTGGAAGTTGCTTGATGCCTGGAGTTAGATCTCTGTGTATGTTAGTTCCTGATTTGCAATCTGCAACACTGAGAATTAGTTTTTTTAAGAATATAAAGAATTCTATGGCGTTTTATATATTGAAACAATAGCTTCCACTGACCCAGGTAAGACCCCAATACTTCTGTAAGCAAACCCCTCCACACACAAGAGAAAAAAATATGTTAAAACGAGAAGACAGCTGGCAAGCAACTGCGTACTTCGGTTAGGTCACGTTACCAGGAAAGCAATGGGCTATGTCACAGAGTACAGGATAAATTCCTGTTATAAAGGGAAACATTCAACTCCATTTACCAATCTTTTGCATCCTTTCCCACTCCACAAGCTCTTACTTCTTTCACAAGGCATCTTTCCAACAGTGAAACACAGCAAACTGTAGCCCAGCAGGAAAGAATATGGTTTCATATAAAAGCAGGTCTACCTTAGGCACTATAAGAGAATTCATCTGGAAAAAACATGATCATGCATTCAAAAACTGTATCACAACACTTCTGTGGAACAGGGCCAAATCAAGTCTTCATGGATATCATCTTTACTTCTGCAATTTCTTTACTTTTCCTACATATGAATTTACAGCTGATGACAGTCAAACGATGTGACTCATTAGATGCTGTTTTTTTCATTGCGTTCACCCATCGAGGTTGCTCCAAAAACAACGTTTCGATGGATTTCTCTGCCTTCTGTTCTCTGGCTTAACATTGAGGTAGTAGTGGCTTTTGAATTAGAACTTACTGCCTCATACACAATTAAGAAAGGGAAAATTTTAGCTCTATGCCTGGAGTAGATAGAAGTGATTCAACTTCATCTTACTTTACGTCTCAGATTTGTAAAATACAGTTCCCTTATTTTTATTAAGTACTGAAGCCAGAAGCCGTCCTCAATCTTAAAGTGACCCTCTAGTTTTGGAGGAATTTCAAGTGGCAGATTAGCAGCCTATTCAAATACCAAATATAAAACATGTATGTTTTGTTCATTACTTTTCATAGACTCCTAAATGTTGACCTAATGTAAAATTATTGATATCGCAAAAAGTTGAAGAAAATCCATCTATTCACTTATGATTTGTGTTTAATAAGCAGTTTAAAGCTGAACATATTCTTTATTTTTGTAAAGAAGCAGCAACAAGATCAACATAAGTAAGAAGCAGAAGAACAGTATCCCACAAGAGATGCAACTCAGAAGAAAACCCAAGAGGATTAATATTACATTTGCTCTAATTTCACAAACATCTGGAGTTCAACCAGGAATTCATGCAACCCTGTAAAGGCATTATACTCCTTTTCCATTGGATTCAGCAGATTTCTAGGAATCCTTATCACAGAGATGAATTAGCTGTTGCAGGAAAATCACAGGCTTGACACGTAAGGCATGCTATACAAGTATTAGTTAAACAGAATTTTAAAAGTAAGCTTTTTAGAAAATAGCAATCGAGCAAGAAAACTTCTTCATGTGCTTTTACAATGCAGTAATCTACTTGCATATGCAAAACCAAAATATTTACAAGATAAGCTCCCTTTATTGGAAGTGCTAAGTTACACCAGGAGATAAAGACTTGGAAATTTTCTACATTAAGTTTTTATCTCAATTTATTCTTTCACAAATTAGGTTAGCACTGGTTTGTATTTTGATTTCACTAAAAAAAACCCAGAAAACGGTGATTTTTTGGCAAATGCACCTCATGAACAGTTTTCCAGAAATTGCATACTCAGGATGAGTTTACTGATCAATGCTAAGAGCTCATCCCTTAGTCCCTTTTCTCAGGGAACAGAACTTAAAGGAAAAAACAGTTTTCTAGGTTAGTTTCTTCATGAAGTTTTGTTTACATGTAGCACTCTATAAACCTACAAACTAATTGGGATTTACTCTGTTCACTTAAACACGAATAACACCCTATCTTCCTTCCGCAATGCCATTCAGCGAGACCTGGACAGGCTGGAGAGTTGGGCACAGAGGAACCTGATGAAATTCAACAAGGGCAAGGGCAGGGTCCTGCAACTGGGGAGGAACAACCCCAGGCACCATTACAGGCTGGGGCGGACCTGCTGGAGAGCAGCTCTGCGGAGAGGGACCTGGGAGTGCTGGTGGGTGACCAGGTGACCATGAGCCAGCAGTGTGCCCTGGTTGCCAAGAAAGCCAATGGTCTCCTAGGGTGCATTAGGAGGACTGTGGCCAGCAGGTCGAGGGAGGTTCTCCTCCCCCTCTGCAGTACTGCGTCCAGTGCTGGGCTCCCCAGTTCAAGAAAGATGAGGAGTTACTGGAGAGAGTCCAGTGCAGGGCTATGAGGATGATGAGGGGACTGGAGCATCTCTCCTGTGAGGAAAGGCTGAGGGAGCTGGGCTTGTTCAGACTGGAGAAGAGAAGGCTGAGAGGGGACCTTAGAAATGCCTCTAAATATCTGCAGGGTGGGGGTCAGGAGGATGGGGCCAGACTCTTTCCAGTGGTG
>Ga0065711_1002623_pt1 | contig 32562 bp, 15 predicted proteins | sample Hoacrofraction12_FD_59098 | JGI IMG/M metagenome (GOLD analysis project Ga0065711, IMG submission 59098) | Hoatzin crop microbial communities from Cojedes, Venezuela - Epithelial fraction 12 v2 (version 2) | ecosystem: Host-associated > Birds > Digestive system > Esophagus > Crop | place...
TCCCGCCGCACCGCCCCCCCCACCGGAACCCAGCATGACGGCACATGGTATGGAATACCGGGCTCTGTTTGGCCAGGTGGGGTCGGCCCCCACCCCCCGGCTGTGCCCCTTCCTGGAGTCCGGTGAAAATTAACCCTGTCCTGGCCAAACCCAGGACAGAGCCACAGTAGCCTTGGCTCACGTTTCCATCTGTGTACTGGAGTGTGACAGTATAACATCTTCCATAGCCACTGCGAACCAAGGAAAGGTTTTGGTGTAGCTCTGGGTCCCAAAGTGTGTATGGGTGTCAAGCATAGATTTCAAAGTGATAGAGTGGCTATCAGGAGCAAATGATGGGGAAAATGAAGACAAGGAGACAATTTCTTTAGACAGATGGCAACATGAAGGCAATGTCTGAAAACTGTAATATGCTGAAAGTTCAGCCACTGCAGTGCTGGAGTTAATATTAACCTCATCAAATACCTATCAACTTGCTCTTACACATTCAAAAACTAATTGAAAAAAGGCCAAAGCTACCGCTCTAAAGTTAAGCATCCCAGTCAGAAGCAGAAATTAAACCATACATACAAGAAAAGATTGTAATTCTCACAGTCCTATTTCAGCCCTTAAGTAACCAGTCCCCCTATTGCCATCAGCAGTTTTGCCAGAGAAAGATCTGCAGAGTTCCATGCCAGGATATTACCATAACAAACATTCACAGCTGACAGCTAGGGTACATTAGAGGGTCATACTACACCTTAGGGAGCATTAGGTAAAATGTGAACTGAAAATGCTGCATAAGGAGAAAGATGTCAGGAAGAAAGCAAGCCCCAGTATGATTTGATTTCGTAAGGGAAATTGCAGTGCAATCCTTGAATCTCAACGGGTACTACGCTTCTTGGTTTCACATGCTGTGAACCAGCAGCGATAAGAGGGAAGGGCTGACGACAGCCGTGATAATTTTTTCAGACAGCAGCAACCAGGACAGAACACAGCAAGCTACCCACTTAATTAGTGACATTCTATGCTACGAGCTTAAATTGCTGCTTTCTTAGACCTTTGGCCCAGCTACACAGGCAAAAAGGAAGGAAACTGAAATATTTAAATGCTCCTTCGTGGATGAAGGAGCAACAGCATCTATAATATTTCCTGCCCACTTGAGCACATACTGAGATACAATTTGCTTCCTGGGCCTGAGAGAGGCGAGCTACAGGGAGGAATCTGGGTAGGCCATCAGGAGGTTGCAGTTAATTTTATACCAGTCCTGTACGCACCCTGAAAGAAGGTAGTTTGCAAGACTGTGCCTTTTACACACTATCAAATCAAAGCAGCAATGCAGAGAGCCTGTTCTGTAAGCTAGTGATTGCAGTAAGAAGAAGGCTTAGGGTGTGCCCACGGAGTCCAAGGGACCATCATCCCAGCACAGCCAGTACAAGTACCTGTATGCCACCGATGCTTGCTTCTTGCAGCACTGCTGGCCAGCTGGGAGGTCAGGCGTATCAACAGGAGTGAGACAAGTCAAAGAAACCAGTGGACTCTCACAGATACAGATTTCAGGCAGCAGAGACCTGAAGACCACTTAGCCACTGCAATTCACTCTCTGCCACAGGCAAGGGAGGTAGGAAGTGATACCTTTTCTTTCCGTCTTCACCCGTATTTTTTTATTATATTTCAGGCAGGCCACCCTACAGAACTGGCCCTGTGGCAAATTCTTGGTTCAGAAACTTCCTCTATTCTCCTGGGGTGAATTTCGCACATGTAACCTACCTTGCAATACCCTTCTTTCCTAAGTGCAGTGCTTTCTCTGAGTAACATCACCAAAATAAAATGCACACGTTAGAGGGAAACCCTCTGATCTTGGTGTATGAGTGAGATCTGAGTATTATAGCCCTGCTACTTTGTCTTTTTCAATAAAAAAGGCTGCATGCTTAGCATTTTTCATTTTTTAGAGCCAACCAGTATGTTCCACTTTAGTGGCAACAACATCCCTTACCTAGCAAAGGACCTAATACCTAAGAAAATGGCCCTAGAAAAAAAACCCACAAGGAAAGATTTTTAAAACTTTCACAGGTGTGGGTGAAAGCTGAGGATGTTAGCATGGAGAATATTAGTCAGAGGGTTCAGATTTTAGAGAGAGGACAACTTACCCAAGGAGGCGGAGGCGGGGTTGTTTATAAATCTCAGCCTCTATCCCTATGGAGACCTGAGTACTGATGGTGAGTGATTTTACAAGGAAGTCTATCCAAACCTGACAGAAGGCTGCCACTGCTTCTTTCAGGCCCTAGGACTTTTTCCTGTTACCTGGCAGTTCAGTATTCTGGTCAGACTCAAACAGCTGATGGGAGGGGGGCACTCGTGGTATTTCACTCACAGGCTCTTTCTTATCATAACCTTAATTGGCGTGCGTCAAGCATATAGGACACATCAGCAGAGCACCAGCTAATAAGCCAAAACCCTTAGATAAAAAGCACCCTTAAACCTCCTGCTTTCACTAAGAATTCAAACAGCCAGAGTGTCATGAATTACAGCTCCAGTAACTAAAATCTCTTATTAATCTAGAGAGCTGTTCTTTCCTAGGAAATCGATCAGTTCTGGGAGCTGGTCTGACATTTTCAAGGGCAAAGAAGGGGAAATCTAGTAGATCAGATTCAACATTACATGCTTTGTAATCTGGTAACCATAAGTACATTTGGGAAGTACTGGTAAGAGGTCATGGTAAGGGGTCAGTGTTTCAGTTAACCCCAAATTAATACCTTCCATTAACTGCTGAATAACTGAACAATAGCTTTACTGCATATGTGCCTGTAGACAGAAGTCTCACCCACAGGAACTGTTGACAAGGGATCTCACCATCAACATACAGTGCACCTACAGTGCTGGGGAAGCAAATCAACTGCAGTGAAAACACAGCCCTGAGAAGCAGATCTTAGTTCTATTTCCAGCTTTCTTGCAGATTTCATTTTCGTCTCTTGTAGATTGAGGATGATACGCTTATCTGCTTCCAAGGCTATCTGAAAGCTCAGTTAATGAATATTAGTAAATTATTTTGTTTTCACAAACTGCCTACCATTTCAGAATCAGGAAGTACAATTACAGCATATGCAATTCAGAACAGTCAGTTTTTTTATGAAGGATGCTGATTCAGCACCCGGTTTTAGTAAGCCCTATGAATACATCTTAAAAATTATCTCTCTGGGAGGAAGACAAATCAATCTTAATCTTCTGCCTGTTTACCCTGATGTAAATCAAACAGGCACAGTCTGCCCCTACAGAGCAAGCCATGTTGTGCTGAGCTCATGATGCACAAGGGAGTTCTTTCTTTAGTCAAGAGAGAGAGAATATGGTAAACATATTGATTAATCCTAACTATGTATTGAGAGAGCACAGCAAAAACTCCTAGGTGCACATTTATGCCTGATGTGTATCTCATAGCTTTCATTGTTACTTAAGTACTGAGATCCTGCTTTCTTAATCTATAGACAAAAAACAATTTCATTTTCATCTTTACTAATCAAGGCGTAGTATCTATCCGCTGCTTGGAAAGAGTGACTGGAAACCTCTGGCTTGTGTTCACAGCCTGGCACAGAAGCAGCCTGTTACTGTAATTAGCCTTCGTTCATACACTACCATGCATGCACTGCATTGCTGTAGAGGAGGCTCAGTCTCAGAGCTAAACCACTGTGACCACCAAGACTCATCTGGTTAAAATGTACTAAGTACAATAGCTGCCTATAATTTGATGAGTTTTATTTGAAAATTTCTGTCTAACTGTCTCTTAGCCACTGCTTCCTACAGATAATATTGCTTGACTGGCCCTCTCCAATTCAAGACTCATTGAATGATGCAGTCCTTAAAAGCATTATAGATGAGCAGAAGAGTTGAGCCAAAGGTCTCTAGACTGCATCAGGGCTGTCTGCAGAAGCTGTGCACAGCCCCAGAACACAAGCAGCACAGCAGAGACAAGGGCACAACCCGCAGTGCACCCCCGTTTGGTACATCCATAGGGGGCAAGTTAGACAAGCTGAAAAGAACATGGCATCAGGCCTCACTTTGGCTTTGCTTTTTTTTTTTTGGCCATGACTCAAGGCTAATGAAGACCTGACAAACTTAGAAATAAGGTTATTCCTGTGATTTTAAAAAGAGGCATAATAAACACGCTTATTAACAGTGACAGCTTCATTTTTTCCCCCAGGTATCTTGAACTCAAAGCCTGAGCTGAATTTTCTGGAGATCCTGGCACTTCTGGTTCAGGAGAGAGCTGAAGAAGCAGCACCCCGGAGAAAGGATCATCTTGGCAATACTGAAGTGCTGTCATAGTGCCATATGGGACATTTCCAGCCATGCCAAAAGAAGGAAGAACTAAAAATATTGCTACAGCCCACTCTGCTTGAGGCTTCCCACCCAGTTTTGAGCTCAGAGCAGTTTGGATAAGCAGCCAAATCATGAGAGATTTCTCTCAGCCAATCTGAACTCTGCAAGGTGCACACAGTCATCCCTAGAAATTACTATTTGCATTGCCTGATATGATTTTTAAAAATAAATGAAAGGAAGAAAAAGAAACAATATAGTACAGTGACTTCAGTAATAAACTGTTAAGTGCTGACACTTACTTTGCTCTGTGGTCATTGGAAAGTCAATCAATCTGTCATATCTTTAGTCTCTTAATTTATAAAATGAGATCTATAGATGAGCTCCTTAGCTACCACATGAAATCTAGACCTAAAGTTGCCAAAACTTCAAGGGCAGACTAGTTCTGAGATTCTACATGGTGTCCAGCTCTGACAAGGACATGAAGATTTTCTTTGCTGGTTTAAAGGATAAAAGAGAAAGTCTGAAAAGTCCATCAATATCTTCAATGCAGAATCAACTTGAAGAATTCTGTCCAAACATGGAATATTTTATTTAAAATTCTGAACATTAGAAAGGACATATTAAAGACACAAAAAGTCAAGCTCGTTCCATCTCTGCAGCCTCTTGCTCTGTGGAGCTGTGAACATTTCCTAATAGCAGTCAGCAAAGAGGACTGAAATCTCTGAACATGACTTTGCTTTTTCTACTGCTAGGCATGTATCTTAGAATATGACAGCACTTATCAGCATTTTTTGGAGCATTCATTTTATAGTATGCCATTTCCAGCCCTTTCACACTTTTAAGAACAATGCTACTTATGACCTTGGAAAAAATGCTGCTGTTTGAATCATGACTGGATGCTCAAATACTGGAAATGCAGCTAAAAATGAGAACTAGATGCGGATTAATTAAAGTCATATAAAAAAAAATAACCTGGCAAGTTTAAATGGGTTGTGTTCCTATTAACTTCTTCCCTCTTGCCTCCCAGGAAGGTCTCATTTGAGACTGAAATAGTGTAGTCCCTGTAGTCATGACACCGCATACAAAGCAGCTGCTCTTTTAGTTCAGACAGAGGAAAATACTTTAATAGCTGCCTCTCTGAATGACAGCGCCTACCTGCCTTGCTAAAACATGCCCTTAGTCTCACGAGGAAAGTCACAACAAAACAGAAGGCTACTTACTAGCATTCCATAGAGTCCATGCAGGAGTATTAGAGACTGAAATTCACTGTGCCTCTGATCAGCAGCTTTAGCTCCCTGCAGCATTCAGACAGTTGGTCCCATTATGGCCATCAGGCGGCTGAGTTAAAGGGTGGCCTTGCACAAACATAAACAGCTTGTCAGCACAAGCCAAAGAGGCGGGCCGGCCCTGCCAGCCACAATGCGAGCCAATGATTAGCTCCTTCGCATTCTGCCTGTTCGAGATACTGCGTTTCATTCTTAGGTAGGGGAACAAGAGGGACTGACTTGGAAGGGCTCGTGCTTGACGGTTTGCTGCTAGGCAGTAAAATGCTTAAGGTGGAAGGAAAGAAAAAAATCAGTAAGTCACTTTAGGAAAAGCATATATTTGCTGCATATTCATACAGACACTTTGAGAAAGCCCAGGGGCATCCCCAATGCATTGTTCCTTTTAGGTCAATCAAACAAACAAACTAACAAAAAAATCCTGTGAATTAAGTTTAGCCCATATGCACTGTAAAGAAGTTTCACTTGAAAAGTCTCTGATTTTTCTCCCCTCCATCCTTTTTATTATTCTCATCCTTCCTAGCACACTTTGTTTGCTGACACTGGGGTTTCAAACTTCCCTGTCACAAATGTCTTACCCCGACCTTCTTGACCTGACCCCCCAACCTTCATTGATCCTCCCATGACTGCTTCTCTTCACCTCCGTCTTAACTGCTTGTTCTTTCGGTCCTGATCTCCCCAAAAGAGCATGGTCACAACATAGGCACCTAGGGCAAGGCTCGGTGAGACAACCAAGCTGACCTAGTGACTTACTGCTGTCAGAAGTGGACGTATTGAGCCTCCCCTCTCTTCAGCACAACACTGTGCCCCGTCTGTCCCACTGCCATCATTTCAAGGAAGGGCAATACAGCACATAAGCAAATACTCCTCTGTCAGTTCAGTGATCTTAAAGGGACAGGAGAGGTATTGCATGGAGTGAATACTCCCTGAAATTTAAGCTCCTTCGGATATTGCCTCAGCCATTTATGATCCCACCTGTCTCCTCAAGTTCTCTCCTTTGTTGTTTGAATTGAATAGTTCCTAGTTAACTGAATACCCCACTTACAGCTGCTGATCCCATTTCATCCCAGCTCTGTCCTACTTTCTTATGCCTCTGGTTTGGCTGTGAGGCCTGTCTGCCACCAAAATCAGTCTTATCAGGTCTCTTGTAATAACTCCCTGCAGAAATATCATGCTTTGTTCTTCAGCCTCAGCCTCTTTAAGCTCTTTTCTGCTTTGGAAAGAATTAAAATCCTCCTTAAAAACCATGCCATCTTTTTGGCTTTCACTGTTTTTCTCTGACTGTTCTGATTCATTCTTCTCTCTGCATCTACCTCTTCCTCTCTCACACTCCCAAGGCACCCTACTTCTTGTCATATTCTATCCAGCTTTTACTATTTTCTTGTGCAGATTCCAATATCACCTTTATGTCAATGATTTATAAGCATGCATTTCTGTTTTTCAGCTTTCTGCTTTTCTCCGGTTCCATATTTTACCCTGTGTTTTAGGCATACTGTATTAAATGCCTTGACAGCTCCTAATTTTAAGATCCTTTTCTGGGGGCAAATCAAAGCAGTCCAGTCACACTACGTTCATTACTGTACAGTTTGGCACAAGTCGTTTCCCTCCTCCTCTGCTTCGGTAAAGGAGCTGAGCCCCCTGCAGAAGCAGATGCTGAAGTTCGCACCTCGTTCCACGGGCAGGCATACCGCAGCTCTCAGGCTTCTGCTAACAGAGTTCTGGCACAGAGCGCTGCATCACAATGTGTTGGGGTCACGTTTGCAAGGCTTTTTTCACAGTGAGACATACTAGGCATGTTCTTCAATGATGTCTGGGATTCTGGTGCAGTTGCACGGCTCCATCAGCTGCCACCCAAGTATATAACCTACACTGCCTATACTTCTGTCCAGATTTCCTGCTTAGTTAACCCTCTGCCATCCACATTAACAACATTATTTCACCAGAGCTCTCTTCTTCTAGTATTTCTAACGTAAATCTTGGCCCAGATCCACTGTGTGATCACAGTATCTGATTACTTTAATTGTTTTGATTACTGAGCCTGGATCTTCTTCCCAATGCACCTGCATTGTTCTCCACAGAAAATTCAGCAACTGAGTTCATCTTTTGTTCTATATCCCAGCCACATTGCCTACATCCCCATGAAAGCCATGCTTTCTTGTCCTGAGCTTCAAGGCCTTTTCAGAGCTTCTCCTTTCTTATTGATCCATTCCTGCAGCTCTCTTCATCACAAGGCCTGTCTTTTCAGCGTTCTCTCTTCCTACAAAGCTGTCTTTTTACCTTGTCCTCTATGCAGAGAATGCCCTGCTTCATCAAATGAACTTATCTATTCTTCTTTCTTTTGTATAATCCATGTGTCACAAAATATAGAAATAATGTATCAGAATGAGAGTGAGGACCAACAAATAGGCAATGCAGAAAGAGATGTTTCATTTGCATATATAAATTATATGTGCTAAAAATTTTCTATGTATCAACCATATACCATACGTTATGCACCTTGCACTGTTAGATTTTTTTTTTTTATGGAAGGGGATAGGCATCAGAAGCCCTTGATGGATATGGATCAAGTGCCCAAACACTGGACACGAGATTGTGAAAAGACTGCTATAAAAAGACTGTTTGTAGATGCACAAGAGAAAGCAATCTAGCTATTGCATCTCCGATTCCCATGGCAATTTATTTAAGATGCTAATTCGGTGTAGCCACAAATAAAGAAACAAAAGAGAGAGCAAGAATGAGCTGATTTAGTGGACTACATTGAAAAGGCACACTTTAGACAAAGTCACCCTGGGTCTAACTCCTGCGACTCCACTTATAGAATTCTGCCAAGGATGAAGCTGCCTCTTTGTCCTTAAGCCTTGTATGATGCAGGAAAATGTTACCAGCACTGCCAGCGGTACCAACCCAGGCACCAGCTAAGTGAGATGCCCAAGCTGGTTTAGCAGCTTATTTCTACCAAAAGGGTCGTCCTGCCCCCTTCTCTTTATCACCATTCGCAGCTGCACAGGCCTGCACATGTTCTGGGAATGGCGTGAAAGCTCACAGGCCCAATTTGTCTTGCTGGATATGTTTTTCAGACAGGTTAATGATCTGACTCATCTCCCTGCCATATTAAACAGCGCAAGAGCCAGCGGAGGGAAGGAGTAAACAGATGTGGCTGGAAGCAGGAGAGGGAAAGAGGTGGAGACTATAATCACCACCTTGTTTTTCATAAGCAGAAAGCTGGCTGTCATCCCCAGAAGTTACAATGCATTCTGGGCGAGACCCAGAACTATGAGCCCCAAAACCACGCCACTCTTAAACACAAGGTCCCAAAGCTCCTGTAACCCCTTGTTTGATTTCCAGACAGCACTGAAATGTTTTATTGAAATGTATTTTCCAAAGGAAGGTGAAGCTTTATTTTAACTAAACGTAAGTTTCTGAAAATATAGTAAAAATTTTATTTCCTAGGCAAAAATTTGGATAGGAGAAAGATTCTGATGGGCATATAAAGGAAACATTTAAGTTTTCTGCATCTGAAAACAGAAAGTATTTGGGTTATGAATCACCAGAACTTAACTTTGCCCACTCCCTAGGTTGCAGGCTGCACGCGGTAACATTTTGACTCTGTCCCCTTCCATATCACCATCCATGCATCTGGCTTTTACCATCTATTGTTTGCTTGGTAAAACTTTTTCTTCCTTTCCCTTTCTGTGGCCTCAGCCTAGCCTCACTCTGCCCTTTCTCCTTAAAATACAATCCCAGCTGGATGCCATTTTGCCTGTCCTCTGCTTCTCCTTTGGGGGCCAATGAGGAACCTCAGGCCCCCTGAGGCTCAGCCTGACCAGTTCACATCTACACCTCTGCTGGGAGGAGACCTCTCCTGCTTCTCCAGCAGCAGCCGCCGAAGCTGCAGAATGGAGTGGCGTGAGAAGATTTTTACCATGTTTTACTGGCCTGGTTTCAATTATAAAGTGGGTCACAAGTTATTCCCAGAAAGCACACAAGCGCAAGCAATGAAAGACTTTGGATAGTGACAAAAGAAGTGAAACTCTGTAGATGAATTGTTTCATTTTTCTTTAAAAAAGGAAAACAAATGGCAGAAATGGCAAGGGGAAGAGATCGTGTGCAGATGCAGCATACTAACACACGAGGTTGCAATCAGTGGGAACTTGGGCTTTGTCCCAGCTCAGACCATGTGCACTTTGAACTTTGAGCTCTTGGACCATTTCCTAATTGGAGAGCCAGCGACACACTGCGGAACTATTTAACCCTTTGGTGGTGTCTCATGAGGTCTAGCAAATGCCAGAGCAGACTCTGGGGATGTGTCTAACCCCTGGAGGCCACATCTGACTGCAGGAAATATCCCTGTGCTCCGAATGGCTTAGTGAAACAACCGCTGTCAGCACCTCACTCTTCACGGCGCTCTACGCAACAAGGTCAGGCTTACAACTACTCCTTCCTGCACTGCTGAACGATTGCTGGGATCTCCCTCTAATCTGCCAGCTCCCCATCCAGAATCTGTCTCTCTTCGAGGCTTGTCACGTCTCCTCCACGCTCATCAGTAATGTCAGATCAGAGATACCCGCCTGGAACTTCACAGTGTAAATAATGCCACATTGCACACAAGAGACTTACTTCTCCGCTTCACAGGAGTGGAAAAGCAGCAGACCATTATAAAATTGTAACTGTAACCAAAAATACAAACATTATCGCATTAGAAGCTACATGGAGAGAAATGATGGTTATATAGCTGATGTATATCAACAGCTGTCATACTATTTCTATCCTATCTGACTGTCACTGGTGTTGTAGTTAGATCTGGACTAGTGATTTCATCTTTTATACCCCTCTGTAACATGGTAATATTATGTCTTACCTGTTTCACAGAAGTTCTGTGTGGATACATTTACAGTGCCCTGAAGCTGTCACTGAAGACCTTTTGGACATACGAACTGTTACTACTTCCATTACTGATTTGAGAAATACATCCTTTGAAAGCCAATAACTGGGATAACTACTTTGGAAGGATAAGTTTTGTTTAAAATTTCCTGCCACTTCTAAGGTCAGTCATTCCAAACGTAACAAATACACTCACAAAAGGAGAGGTGCCTCCAAACATACATGCATCGTGGGTAAAGACTAACTTTGAGGTTGTAGAGCACAGTAAATCTCCAAGATTAAACTCCTTATCTGCAAGTTTTCTCCCTATGTACCTTGAGTCCTGTGTTCTGGTAAGAGGTGATTCACAGGCCCCAGAGCTCATAGCCAGCCTTTCAAGTACAAACCACTCTTTCTTTGCACGTGCCTTTCATTTGCCATTCAGGCATGCTCTACCTTACATGCAGACTGAGGGCCTCAATTTCCCATCTCGCCTGGCCGTCCGGTAGGCTGGGAGTTTCTGAGCCTCAGGGTTGTCTAGACTCCATTGTGACTGCAGGGTAGCAAGAAATATCAAAGCTGTCTAGTACATGTGCTGCCAAAGTACTAAAGAACTCAGTCAAGGGGCAAAGCAGATTAGCCTGTCTTGGACACCCTGCTGCCATAACCGGGCTTCTACACCCAAGCTGGCTACAAGCTACTTTGAGCTGTGCCATCCTACGCTACAGGCATTTCTCTGCTAAATTCTGTGAACAAATCTAGACACAACATTTAAATTCCACTGTTGTTCAGGGATGATTCATGCACTTCTAGTGGGATCTTTCAAACAGTGCTGAAACACCCCTTAGCTATGATTAGCTTTAGAGTTCAAAAAAATATTTCAGAAGGACAAATGTGTTGGCTTTGGAGCAGACCTACATTCAGAGTGTCAGGTACTTCCAAAAAGACCCACTGACACCAGCAGCACACACATCCACCCTAATTTCAAATTGCAAGATGATGCTTCTTCAAGGAATGCTTTTCTAGATAACAGTATAAACATTTTCAGCAGTATCTTTAGAACTGATACGAAAAAAACCACACCCCCTCCCTTCTTAGGTATGGCCTATTTTTCAGTATAGGCTTGTTCACGAGGAAAAACAAATAGCTTCCCTGGTACCTCACACCTCTCTGCGGGCTGAGATGCCCCTGTTCACACAGAACTCAAGGGAGATATTCAGAATAACTCCTTTGTGAAGACCTTGCTGTCACACAACAAATAGATACAATTAATTAGAAGACTGCCTTCAAGATAGCAGTGGCTCCTGCTCCCATTATAAACCCTATTCATCTTGAACTCAGCAGTAAAATATCCCACTTGCCTCTTTGGCACAGAAACAAACCTCTGCATCAATAAGAGCAAAGGATGCTCAGAGACCAGGAGGTATTTGCCCATCACAGGAAAAACGCTCAGATTAGCAATGCAGTGACCTTGGTTCAAAGCAAGCACTTTAATATGCGCCTTCCTTTTAAGCATATGAGAACTCCCGCTGATATCCCTGGCACATCAATGAGGTCAGCCATGGATTTATCCAGGAACTAAAAGGAATTAACTCGCTTCTCACACACACACACGCTTACCCTGAATAATAGCCAGAAAGGTCCGCACCTCACAGTGCAGATGTGCCTTGTCCCTCCCCATTCCCAATGTAGGTCAGCAGTTTACCTCTCCCTGAATGAGACTACCCATGCATGTTATGTCGCCTGCCTACTTGCTGAATCGGAGTGAGGGGGATACCAAGAAAAATGCTACATCCAGCTTACTTCTACACTCCCTTTTTACCCAGCAAGCCTAGACAAAGTGTGCTAGTTACCTAGCATGCAGAAACACTTTAATAATTCACACACTTGAAACGGTACTGCAGAAGCACAACAAAGGTCAGAATCTTTCCCTTGAATGAACAAATGCTTTGAAAAAATGGTGATGTGTACTTACAGCAGCCCGCAAGGAAACAAGACAGTCCAAGTTTTCAGTATCCTCACATAACAGGCTAATAAGAGGGAATTTTGATGAATTACAGGTGTTCTCAGCTCAGGTTTCTGGTGATTACCCATTCCCCTATAAAAACAGAGCCATGCTAGTTCTCAAGCAAAGCTCTGTTACAGAGGTATTCTGAACAGTAGGAGAGGGAAAGAAGACCTTCATATCAAAAGACATTACAAACTTTAGCCTTGCAGGAGAACCTAATTAGAATATAAAAGTACCCTGATCCAAGTAGCATATGGCTAAAGCTGTCATGTAATCAGAACCAAACCACCTCCACGTCTGGATTTAATTATGTCATGCCATTTTATAGCAGCCTAAGAAAACTGAACTGGGGGTCAAAATAATCCCAGAGTAGTTCTTCAGTCAATGAGACATACAAGAACCTGGGTAAAAATGGGTAGCAGACAGTATCAGCAGAATGAGCATACAAAGGTTCTTATTAAAGGAAAGAATAACAAACAAGTCTATAGACAAATAGCTCACTGCAGACTGAAAGCACCAACGCTATCACAAATTTCTGCACGGTCTATAAAAGTCACACAAACCTACTAAACTAATGCATACTGAAATAATGGAGTTCTGTTCAAGATGCTGTCACTGATTTGAAAAGAAATGGAATTCATGGAATGCTGAAATGCTTCAGAAATACGTATTTTGTTACAAGTTTTCATGTATTTAAAACACATTCTCCATAAGAAAATATTTGTATGGATTGTATGTTTATATAGTAACTGTAACTTACAGGGAAAAATCTACATAAGAACATACTTGTAATTAACATGGAAGTACAAAAGACATGACTGAGAATTAAATATAACATTTAATTTTTTATTCAACGTGAGTCTAAAATCAACCGAATTGTATCTTTTTATTTGCAAACAAAAAAGCCTAGATATATTTCTTGCAAATGTTAACTGGGAGGAAGAAAAAGTATTCTGCAATATTACCTAGCTAGCAAAGATGTTTGGGGATATTGTATATTCTATCTCAAGCAACTAAATACAGAAAAATGTATATGCAAAAGCAATACCAATGCTACCTAAATTTGTAAAGGTTTTCCGAAGACATGCAGAATGAAATAAAACTAACATCTCTATAACCTGGATCCAGCATCGCCATGATATTTTTCTAGTAATATGAAATCAGTGCCACCTCAGTCTGCTTTATGTTCTTTTTTTTTTTAACTGCCATTTAAAAAAGCCCATTTCTTTCAGCATTCAGTCTTCTTATGGCTCTAAAAGTAATTAATATGCTGCCTCATTCCTTGAGCAAGGACTCCTTGATTTCTGTTAAAACAGTCACAGCTGCCTGACTGCAGCTCAGTGCTCTACCAGGGCTTTTGTGTTGACCCTGTCCACGACAAGGATTAAATTATAGCTTGCACACTGTGATTCTATTTGCACACAAGGAACAAAATCTGTTGTGAGGTAATACTGCATAGTACCCAGTGTCTGGATGAACAGCAGGCCTTGAACATTTCTGTGCATTCACTTGTGCTTTTCTGCGTGCTAGTCAAGACCAGCAATGCGGCACGTTTAAAGGAGGCTTCTAGCTTTAAAAGGATTGCTGTTTGCTTTTGGTTGCTTCCTGACTCAAGCTCAAGCTGAAAGAGACCTCGCAGAAGGAGGCAATGATAGTTGCAATATAATTGCTAAAATTAAACAATTGCTTGGATTAATGCAGTTATTTTAAAGCTATATTTCTTGGTCAGTTTAAGGACAGGTTGAAGACAGCAAAAAGCACAAGTCAGCCAGAAAGGAAGCTTTTCTTGCAGTCAGTCCCACTGGCATCCCTACATATGACGATGCCTAAAACAAAACACATATGAACCCCTTGATATTTGTCGTAGTTTAACCCCAGTTGGCAACTAAGCACCACATAGCCAGAGGATTCAAGAGTAGTAATGTGCTCAATTCAGAATAACAAGACACAGGATCTCTGTAAGGAAATATTCTGCAGATTCAAAAAATCTGTTTAACTTTTGAATGTCTGCCCAAAGCAGCATTTTGTTGTCAATTGTTCATTTTTAGTGCATGTTGATAGTATCATCTGTAAGTATGGTAATTTCATATTTCTCCATTAAGTGACTCTGCTCTCCGCAGTTAACAAATTGACAGTCTTTAGTGGCTGGGGTGAAATTTTTAGTGCTAGATCTTTGCCTTGTTAAAAAAAATTCAGCCAAAATCATTGAGTTGTTTCTGAGAACACGACTAAGAAAAATCAGATTGCTTTGCATGATAAAAATTCTGGTTTCTTTATCTGAGAACCATCAAAATCCACTGCTTTGCAATAGGAGCCTGAACACTAAACAATAGGGAGAGGCTTTATTCCAGAGAATGTCTTTTTAAAATCACATGAATCACTAGCTTCACTGTGTCCTGATGCATACTCATTTGGGAGATGAATTTTTGATGTGATATAGGCAGCATTCTTTCTGTCCTTTCCTAGTGTTTGTGTAGCATACTACTGATACCCTATTTTTTTTTTATGCTGAGGATGTATTGATACCAGTACGTTTGTAGCTACTTATGTTTAGACTTATTATTTGACACTCACTAACAGAATTATACAATCACAGAAGCACAGAATGGCTCAGGGAGGAAGGATCCTCTGGAGGTCATCTGGTCCAACCCCCCTGCTCAAGCAGGGCCACCTAAAGCCTGTTGCCCACGACCACGTCCTGTCAGGTTTTGAGTATCTCCAAGGATGGAGACTCTATAAACCTCTCTGCGCAACCTCTGACAGTGCTCAGTCACTCTCAGTGAAAAACCGTTTCCTGATATTCAGACAGCACCTCCTGTGTTTCAGTTTGTGCCCATCGTCTCTTGCCCTGCCGCCGGGCACTACTGAAAAGAGCCTGGCTCCGTCCTCTTTACACCTTCCCTTCACATATTTGTACATGTTGATGAGATCCCTCCCGAGCCTCCACTTCAAGATGCAGGGCGCCAGCTCTCTCAGCCCTTCCTCATAGGAAAGAAGGTCCCATCCCATCATCTTCAAGGCCCTTTGCTCGATTCTCCAGTAATGTCCATCTCTCGCATATACTGGCGAGCCCAGAACTGGACACAGCACTCCAGGTGTGGCCTCACTGGTGCTGAGTAGAGGGGAAGGATGGCAATACCTCTCCTAATGCAGCCCAGGGTACCATTCGCCTTCTTTGCTGCAAGGTTATTAACACTTGAAGAAAGCCTGCTTTGGGATGATAGCTTTTGATGCCAACTAAAGACTTGTGTCCTCATTGTATAGGTCAAATTCCTACTGTTTTTCTTTTCCGTCTACAAACCACTATAACATCTACAATTTGTAAGAATAACACACACCTGGATCTGGGCACAAAATTTTTGGTCAAAGAGAATGGAACAAACCTCTAGAATAGATTAGGTGAGACCAAACAGTGCACACACTACTTTTCATAAAATTTTTTTCTTCTCCATTGGTAAAACTAATTTGTCCTCTCCTATGTAGCAAGCCTCAATCAATACTTATAAAGTGAAGATATAACATGTAAAGAGATAAAAATAGAAATCCCATTCAGGTAGATGTTTTGTACCGAGAAATAAAAAAAAATCAAATACTCTGTAGAGACCTCTCGACATATCAGTACTGCAGTCAAATTTACATAAAGGGCTGCAACAGACACGGCCTTAAGTATAAGCCTTACAGCAGAGGAAGATCCTAAACAAGACACATCAAACCCAATTCAACAAAAAAGGACAGAATAAATTCACAAGGTGCTGATGGAAACTCTGATATAAGCATAAGTACTCCCACGAGAAGCCCTCTCAGACGACAGTACCTTTACATATTGCCCTACAAAAATTCTCCAACAAGAAATACTGCCCTTTTCATTGCATTTTGTACTAACACCATTTCCTCACTGTCAGGGCTGTTCCTTCCCTATTTACAGCTATGTTAAGCAGCTCAAGACCTCATGGTGTTCAAGAAGAGGGCTTTGCAGGTGAGCAATAGTGGAAAGTCTTGGTTCAGACAGAGCCTGTGGAATCTGTTCAGTGAATGAACCAAGTGAATGGAAAAAAGAGACTCCCCCCTGTCTGTATTTCTCCAAGCTGGCTCTTAGTGGGGCCAGACTTTGTCTATAGCAAATAAAATGGCCAACAATTGTTAGTAGCAACAATTAAGCCATTCATTGTGCCTTTTGGAAAATGATGGATGGAGTTTCTTGTACCATCCACACCCCAGCTGCAGTCTTTATCAATTCCTCCTTCATGAAAGTTGTGCTATTTGAGCATCTGTTCTGAATCAGTAGATAAACAAACCACTATGGACTTCTTTGTACACATACCCATTGACAGACAGTCCTGTAAAGAGACAGCAATCCACTGACCTAGAGAGTTGCGCTGTTAGTGTGATAGGCAGCCCTAAACCTACTTTTAGTCTCCATACCTGATTAAACCAATCAGTTGAAGGGCTCTTGCGTTCTCTTTATAAACCTCTTTATTTAGATAGTTCACCAGAAGTATAGATGACATAGTGATGTTGTGCCATTTGTTGCCATTTGTTCCTCTGGCAACACTCAAACTTTCCTCAGTGACAAATGGAGGGCAAGTATATTTACAGAAAAAGGCTTTCCAGATGATAGGGTCAGGTAGTGTGGGGTCTCTGCTGCTGAAGGACCTAAGCAACCTTTTCCTAGCTCCATAAATCAGGGCTGCATAACATCAGCTCTGATTTCTCCTAGGGCTAGATAGCTGAGGATCAAGGAGCATCAAAGAGCTTTCTTCCTTCTGTCCTCCACAGCACTTGCAATCAGGTGATGTCCCCTCTGTGTCTAACTGCCCTCACATCTTCAAGAATAAAGCAAAGCAAAACCTTTCAGAAGACATTTTAAGGACAGAATCATTTTTTAAAAGCATTACCCTAAGCCAATGATGTGGCCTTTTATTGCCCCAAGAGGATAAACTCATACTTCCCGAGAAATAAAAATAACAGTGTTTTGCTAGGTGGTCCTCCCTTACCTACAATCTCTGATGCTGACCAAGAAATGAACACTTCTGGAAAAAGGAATTTGCTGCAATTATTAGTCCAGTGCATGGATAATCAAGGTCAGAACCAAAGCAACCCATCACGAGTCTCCTAATAATTACAATGAAAAATAATGACTTCTTTCCTCATCGATAATTATTGATTTCTAGAAGATGTCCGATGTCCATAGCATGGTGTTCATTATAAGCACTAGACAAAGCTATCCATGTTACAAGCTTCATTCTGTTAACTCTCAACATGCTCTTAAAAACAGAAAAAATCTTAACAGATTGTCTGTTTCTCATTTTAAATTGCAAATCTTATAGAGAAAAAGGGTACTTTGGCTATTCCACCGGGTAGGAACACTGGTGGTTGGAAGACCCTTTGGGGTAAAATTTTGCTATGACAATATGCAGTATGAGTTACATTCACTTGTAGGATGGCTATGTCTTGGCCCAAGGTTAACATATATATATTGCCCTGAGAACTCCAAATACGCCAAAATAATTTGGATGTTAGTTTATCTAATTCTTTACCTCTTTTCAGCCACATTGCTTCACTTTTATATAGCAATTACCTAATGCCTCAGCATTAACTAATGACTAATTTAAAATCTGACGGCTACACATACTGTAACAAAGCTCTGGATTCAGATATGTCAGTAGGGCAACACTCAGAATGCCAAGGAAGTCCATGTCTGGTTCATTAGAAAGCATTCAACAGAGGTAGCTCACTTCCAGTCTATAGACTCTCTTGGTTCTTAAAAGGGCCCCTTGCATGAGTAAATTCCCACTGAATTGAAGGGGAGGTGGGAAACAGAACAGAAAAAGTATTTAGCTTTTTTGAATGACTCGCCTAGATACGTAAAGGAAACTCAAAAGTACAGAAGCCTTTAAATTAAGACTACCCATCTTTCTAAAAGACAAACAAGCTGCAGTGACTTGGTTATTTCTGATTTACTATCTCAAAATTATGTCATTACTTTTAGGAATGCTTTGAAATACACGAATGATAGGACAGGATTTCAGAATGTTCTTAACAGTAATCCATACCACTCCTGGGGATAAATTATTTTGCCTTTGACCTTCTAGCTTATCCATTTGGGAATCATATTATTGTCTCATAAAAAAAAGAGGCACCTATCTTAATATCCCTGAACTAATGGGTTCTGCAAAATCCTTTCAAAGTACTGGCTTACCATATTGATAAACTACTGCTTTATCCATCCAGATCAAGCTGGATTTATGACTAATTGCATGCTTGCAAATAATCTTTCAGTACTGTTTTAATCTATTTTTCCCTGTATGCAACAAAAAAAACACACAAACATTTGATGAGTACAATAGCCCTTCATGTTTTGCAGCTCACATTCATTTGGATTCTTTCAACTGCTTTATGGAAGGGAGAACAGTGCCACTGTCAGAATATATTTAAATTTTGGCTGACACCAATGTCTATTTAGTTTTCAATATGTCACCACGGTTATACAAGTTGCACTGTCAATGCAAAAAGAGGTATTATTGCAAAATATAGTTTCAAGCTGACATTAGAAAATCCTGGGAAATTCAAGGTATTGAATCTTTCCAACTGCAATTTGTTTCTCTGGGATCCTTTAGATTTTTTATTTCTGCATACAGAACTAGGTTTATGACCTCATAATAAAAGTGGTGCTCAGAAATCATAATGGTTTGTGCAATATAAATTTCCAGAAAGAATAATTATGCAATTTCGCTCAGTTATGTCAGTTACATTGTTAAGTTCTAGCTTGTATTCACATGCTACAGTCATGCCTCATGAAGGATATCTGAAGAGTGTACAAACTGAATAAATGAAATACCTTCACAACGGAATAGTGTACTATAGTACAGCTTTGCAAACTAGAGGGTTGTTCTGACTGATTTCAGACAGCAGATTCAGTCCGAGTTTATGGGTATAAGAACCACTGAGTACCTTACACCATACCGTTCAAACAAAAGGTGGCAGAAAAGATGATGTGTGACTTCTCCTGAAATCTATTTGTAAGATGGGTAAGGAGCAGAGATATGGAAAAAATTAGTCTTATAGAAAATATAGATGAAGACTCTCATCCCATATTATGATCCTCACTGTTCACCTGCCCAAATCACAGTACATGGTCCATGATGAGTCAAATACCGGCTGACAGTCATGTGTCACGTTGTTGCTATTTCATGCCAATAATTAACATTGAAATTTAGATCCTGTAAATAACCACAGGTAAACATGCTTCATTAAATTTAATAATCAATATTATTACCTTAGTAATTAAGTTCATCATGAGCCTTATTGACTTAGTAATTGACAATAGTGTCTTAACGATTTTAAGGGGAATCTTCATCCATGGCCCACAACTATTTTGTAATTATAGTCATGTTTTGGTCAGTTGAGTTAATTTCCATTAATATACTTCATTAACTTCATAGCTAAACATTAACAGCCTAAGGGAGATACTCCAAGTGAATCAGTAAAACAGCTCTGAAATAAGGTCACAGTCTGTATGTCATTTTCCTATTTTAATAACATGCAATTTCAAGCCCATGTCTAGGCAAACTCTGGTATCCTGATGACCAATTCAGTTACAACATACTACTGACATCCGTATTCTGAATTCAGATAAAAGGCAAACAAGAAAGGTGGTAACTGTATAATAAGAGATTTTTGCTTTATTTTTAAAATAGCTTGTAAGCAATCTGGGGCCAAGGGTTATCTTCTGTTTCTATAAAGTACCTAGCTCAGTGATCTTCCAATAAAAGTGTTCCTAGATGCTACAGAAATAGGAGAGAGTAACAGTAATACAGATGCAGAATAAAACTATAATGCCATTAGTACAAGTCAGTATTTCATATCAGGTGTAATGGCTGTGTTAATGAACTGATCTGACACTGCCCAGGTTCTTATGAAACAACCAAGCCCTGTATAACTGGATTTAATTACAGTTGCTGATGAACATATTATTTTCCTCAGAATTTTTCTTCACGCAAAGCCCACAGAAAACAGCAGCATCCCTAGTTTATTTTTTCTTTAACATTATCAGGGATGATTAAATAGATTGTGCCTACATGTGGTTTGCTGTTTGAAGATCAAAATCCAAAACTCAGTCTAGGTATCCACATTGTGATAAGTTACATTAATTGGTACCTCAATTACATTTTTATTCCTCAACTAGGTGAGCATAATGTTTTTCTTCCAAACAGACTTTAAGTCTTAAATCACAGAAATGCTTGAGGCAAAGCAGACACAAATTTGAAGACAGGAGGAAGGGTGAAAGGAAGGGAAGGAGGAAGCATTAACTTCTGGAAGATGTTTATGGGAATTTGTCCTTACCTACCTCATTTGCTTCATAACTCTTCTTGTTGGGAATTAGAAGAAAGAAGGATTGATCACAGAATAGCAACTGGAATGAAAAGACCAACATGGAGACTTAGTCTTTCCTATGACTACAGAAGAGGGAAGGTGATCATGGAATACAGTGTTCCCAGTTTTAAAGGGCAGGGAGGGGTGGGACATGTTTCCTCTAGAAGTGAGGTTATAAAAAGTTGCTTGTTTGTAGCAAGAGAGAGAACTTGGAGTGAAGCAGAACTCCTGTCTTGAAAGGGAAGGGGGAAAGGAAAGAAATACTGGGAAGGGCTATATTCGTTTTCAGCCTTTCGGTAAGTAACAATGGATTTGGCACCATTAAATCTGGCCATTGACTGCTTTGCAGGAGTTACCTGTGTCGGCAGCTCACCCTGTGCTTTGCATGGAGAATACTGAGAATACTCTTGAACTGTGGCCAGCTGCAAACTGGCCAGACAAGACTGGTCTGGTGCAGTTATTAGTGTACCCTTTCTTATTCTCCAGGTGAGGTCAACCACAAGGTGAACAGGTTAGTTCCCTGATCAACCATGCACACTGCCTGCCTCTCCTAAAGCCCAAGGTAGAGGATCACGCAGTTTCACACCTCCCAGGAATATTTATGAGGCAGGGGGAAAACAACAAGGCAGGCAATCACAGTGTCACTGATCTGTTTACCAGTGGGTAAAGGTATCTGAGAAGCTGACATACCAGCAAGCATGGGAATGCTCACACTCAGTGCCTTCAAAGGAAGTTACAAAGCATCGATGCATGTCATAGCAAGCAAGGTTTCAGCTCAGGGCTGCAGCACCAAGAACTGCAGGGGATTGCTTAATATTCAGTGAGCATATGCCTAAAAAGTCAGTGCACATGCTATCTGAATTTCAGAATCCTGCTGCGCATCAATGAACTTGCTTAGGCTTCATCAGGGTCCATTTACATTGTGGATAACAGATTTGGGAGGAAAACTGGTATATGATGCAAAGCGCAAAAGAAAAGGCAAAAAGTTGCTTTTCTGGACATCCGTCAAGACAATACCTGAGCAAATTTTCAATAAAACACCTCTGAAAATTTCCATCCATGTCCCAAATCTTCCCAGAAGAACTTCTGAAATTATTCAGGACACACATGAATATTTCTCTACATTTTAGCGACTGAGGCAGGGGCTTTCAATGTTTATTCCAGGCAAGCAGCAGATTAACTGCCTTCAGCTGAAAGCCTGCCAGCTGACAACCCCTCCGCACGCACATGGCATTTGATGTCTGCCATTTTAATATTTTGGTATTTTTGTGAGAGACATTGTCCTGAAAGGTCACCACTTGCCTCGGCAGTTGGCTGGCTGCCATTCAGGCTTGGGAAGCTTAGCTCCACAGCTGTCATCAAAAATGACCATTTTCACAGCAAAGTTTCAGGGAAGCTATGAATTTCTGACAGTATACGAGGGAAAAAAGGAGACAAGAGGAAGGAAAGAGAAGCTCCAAAATCACCTTTCACTTGCTACAATGAAGACAGGCAGTTCTACATACACATCTGTAAGATGAGGCTGAAATATTGCAAAAGCAGCTTATAAACAGCAGATTGACCAAACATACCTCTGTTATAGCAGCATTATCAAGCGGGTTAATAACACAAACATGTTTAGCCTTCTCTGCGCAGCAAACACCACAATATATATACTCCCTCCCTAGTCACTTCATGCAATCACCTGTTAACTGTGATACTGACATTTTCACATGGCTCATAAAAAGCTCAGAGTACCACAATGGTCCCTAAGAAATAACAAAACCTGTAAATAAAGCAAGAAACGTGATATGGCAACGCAAACAAACCAGGTACAGCCTGTATTGCTAGTGCAATTATCTGACATATATACTTGGTACTGATCACAGGCTGTTTTCAATAAGCAGATTTCATTCACACTACAGTAAATTCACAAGCCATAAACCGAACAGGACAACAGCACTACAGAAGCTTTGAATCACAAAGGAGAATAAAAAACAAAAGTTGCTGTTTCTTCAGTGCTATGAGACCAAAAAATAATAACAAACACCAATTCTCTTCCTTAAAGTACCACAGCAACACTGAAAAACCTTCAACTCCGCTCCTTCCCAACCACCTTACTAACCTGCCTCCATGCCACATAGCAGATAAAGATCACTTTCATGTATAGACAGAGTGGTGAAAAACATGCATCGCTCACCATGCTACGTTCATTGTTCTTATCAGGTCAGACGCAGACTTACTGGTGCCCCTTATGATGACTATTTGTTTGCACTTAGCGTAATAAGGTACTGCTGAGTTTCTTAATGAGAAGTCCAGGTCTGCATTTATGAATTTTTGAAGAAAAGATTCCAGGTGAAAAATACCATGGCAGATTTCTCTCCTATGCATTCACGAGCCATCTGTTACCGCTGAAGCATCGTTCTCGCTGTGTATCTATCTAATATTACCTAATCTAAGCAGAAAACCATCTCTCTAGAAGTACCTCCTGCATTTGCTTGGCTTCTCCCCTCACAAAGCGGCAAGCAGACGTCCAAAAAAACAACAAACACAACTGCAAATTATTTGTTCCGGAAAGCTTTCATGTATCCCTTTCCCTCAGTAGCTCGTCCACTGAAAGCCAGAACAATTCTGCAGAGAAGCTTTCCCCATCAGGATGTTTTCAGCTTTCATCTCTCTGCTTTTTCAAGCAGAACACTGAGGTAGAAACCCTAATTAGCAATCTGAAAGCACCACACAGGCAAGGAATACTTACATTTGCAACTGTATTTGTGATATTTGCGCACTGATCCAGCGACTGGTGATTACAAAGAAAAGAAAGAGCTTTTTAGGCTGCCTTTTAAGCCTCGCAGCAGTGAAAAGGAGGCTGTTATCTGAAAGCTACTCATTTTCTATATGCTGTGCTCTACTTGCTTCCCATGTGCATACAACACAGCTGCCAGATTTAATAACCATGTCAGCCTGCTTTCCCCATAAAGCAGCAGAGAGATGACAGGATGAAGATGAAGTAGCCAGCACGTTAATCTGTAGTTATGGCTGTGCTAAGCCTTGAATGAATGTCACAGTTTTATTGCCCTTGAAGAAAAAAAAATAAAACAAATCAACACTATTTGTGGGAAAAAATGTGCAAAAGGATTTCAGAAACGTTAATCCATACTCGCCTCAGTGACATTAAAGTACATTAAAGAAATTGTTCCTTCTTTTCTCAGTTAACAAACCATAAGATTGAGTTAATTCTTTTTTACTACATCCTCATCTTTCAGAATACATTTTTCCTAGCAGTGCATGCTTGTACCCCAAAAGAACAAAACCATTAAACGACCAGTTAGTCGAGCTTCACTCCTCTCCGGTTCCTCTCTGGAAGGAAGTATTTCCATACCTGTCTGTTTGTGCTGACTTCTTTCAGGGAAAAAACAAAAAAGTTAATAACAAAGGGGGAAAATTCTCATTTACCATTTAAATTCTCCCACGCACAGTGGTTCCTAGAGCACTGGACTTTAGTATCTGATGTGGTCAGTTCACTGCCAAGGTGGAGCATTGCCGTACCTCCAGCTGCAAAACCAGTTCCATGGGAGGGAAGGGTGGCCAGAGTTTACATGACAAGAGAAGGTGCCAGTCATGCAATCAAAACCAACAAATTAAAAAGAAACCCAGAAACGTTCAGCTGAATTTGCAACAGTGTGGGGATGCCGCAGAGATCACACGACATCTGTGCACGTCTCTCTCTCTCTCATTTATATTCCCTTCACTTCCCTTGGAGGCACCTGTCTCAGCGGGGAGTGGTTTCTGTGGAAACTATGGACAGTTGGTTTTCCCCTCAGAGAAACTGTTGCTATGGCAACCTTACATAATGTATATGGCCTAGATTCTTTTTTAAAATAATCTAACACTGAAATTCTCATTATAAAATTAGAGCTTATCTGTCTAAGGGCAAGAAATATAGTTATTTAAAAACTGCATTAGAAATGTAGGATAAAAAAAACCCAGATGGTATTATGAATTAAAGGAAAGCGTAGGGGGCACTGTCATTGCATCGCTCACAAAGACAAAATAATTTGTAAATTCCAGTAAACAAGGTCTATTATTTAGCATTTGTGGGAAGCGAGGAGGAAGGGAAGCATTTACTTGACATTAGGGCTCAATGTAGCAATCAATACTGCATCTGACAGCATGGAGATTTTTTCTGTGTGTTTTCCTTCCAGCAACCAGGACCTCATTTAATGACACAAGCCCAAACACTGCCTACATCTACCCTGTTCAAAAGTGAAATATCAGCTTCACCATCACTTATTCCACATTACGAAATCATGCTACACTAAAACTCGAGGAAGTGCCTGAAAGGAGCTGTACGAGTCGGTGAGGCACAGCGTGCAGTGGAGCAGAAGCAGAAAAGGCACACTGCTGTTCACACGACTTTCCTCCCTGCTCCGAGGAGACAAACCTGCCCACAGCTGCGGTGGGGAGGGCAGATCTGTCAGATCGTATGAGGGAGACGGGCAGGTTAGGGCCCGGTAATGGCGCTGGGCAGCGTGAGGGGGCTTTGCCTTCTAAGTCAGCAGCTGAAGACCTGCCTGGGTTGGCAATGACTTGAAGTGGTAGTCATGCCACAGCTGTTTTGTGACCTCTGTGAAATGGGTAGGTAGACATCTCCCCTCCCTCCGCTATCTGCAGCCACCCTTGCATATAACCCTCTTATCAGTAATACAAACCAGAAGTCAAATGGTTAAGAAGGCAAAGCTACCTGTTCAACTCTACACAAAATTGGTGATTTCAGTTTGAAAAATATTGTTGGAGAAACTTTAGTAAAACCCTACCTCTGAAGTATGTGTTGTGACTCAGTGGATCAAGATCTCTGCTGACCTGTCAGTCTAGCAACTTTTATTAGCATGAACTACATGGGAATGTACATGGGGACTGATTCTTCTTCTCGACTCCTGTTCAGAAGATGAAAAAGAGAGAGCACCCTGCCTAAAGAACATTTCCCCCAGACTCACGCAAGGTCCTCCTACGCGCCACAGTACAAAGGGACTCTTCAGGTGGGACAAAACAGGCTGGAAGCATTGCTTCAAACCCTACAGCATTTATGTTCCTTTCTTGCGTAGTGGAGACACTTTTACAAAGACGACTCAGGCTGCCTGAAGTGAGATGTTGTTTGGGATGTTACTTCTCCAAGCAGGTGTTCAATTACCAAGAGCAGGGTTTTGCAAAGAACCTGCTGGTGCCACAAGCGATGGGACATTTTCTAATACAAAATCCCTCAAAGGGGTTTCCCTGTATTGGGAAAAGTCTGACTTTTTAATTAAAGAAGAAAACTGCTCCATAAATTGCACTGAATACCCAAACTGACCTATACAGGAGATCAACTCTGACAATCACACAGAGCAGTATTTTGTCAGAGGCTATGCACACACGCCTTTTTGTCCGTGAAACTCAGGTGTTACATGAAGATGTGAAAGCATTAAACATTCTCTCTCTTTTACACAGAAAAACAAAGGAGATTTGGTGCATGGTGTTAACCTCCATTGGATCTGAAAAAGTTCAACACCACCAGGACACACTGTGCACCTTACATCACTGAAACTTTCATGATTTATCAGATATCACATTCCTAGTCAAACATTACACAGGAGTCAGGCCTCCCTGATGTTTGACTTCCGAACCCCGGGGCTCTCATGTTCTATCCACAGGACATACCAACCACAATGTGTTACAAACAATATTTTGCATTCTAAAACTAAAAAAAAATGGAAATTAGAAAATATTTTCAACAAAACATCTACATCCACTTCTGAATTAATCTTATACACAAAATTACACAATAATTAGACAATGTCTAGTGAAACATGTATTTAGTGGCCCTAGTAAAGACAATATACTCAAAAGAAAAGCACTAAAATGAAAAGATTCCTTAAGCAGATTAGAAAGCACTAAGCTGTCACTTAAACTCATGTAGTTCTGACATTTTTGCTGTGTAAAACCTTGAACTTCAAAGAGTACATTGCTCAGACAGCAACAAGGACAAACTCAAAAATGAATATTATAACAAGGTAAAGCAACGAAGTTAATAGCTTATTTTAAAAAAAGAAGCAAACATCTGACATAGAATGAGAAGGCTCAACTGCTTTTCACAGCGGTGTCAACTCTCCCACCATAGAAAAGCATAGCACAGCAAAAGCCAACACGGTTACACGGTTTCTGGACCAAGCTAAGTAACATCTAGCCAGCTCAGCGTGGAAGCAGCACGAACTTGGATCTCTCTCCATTTATTTCCATGTGTATTCAGTTCATGGGCAGTCGCAGCTTCCTCGAGCATAAGACAGGGTGTTTGGGCACCAACCTCAGGAGTGGGTATCTCACTAGCACCAGCGTACTTCCAGTAAGCTAACATACAGCACTTCTATTTCTTACCTTAAACTCTGCCTTTAGCTACCTGGGGAACCCAAGTTACTCAGATTCCTGATTACACTGTAAGGGACCTGGCTGAGATACTGCTGAACAGGCAGTTCAACTAACAAAAGAAAGATTTGCGTTCCCAGCAGGACTCAGACACACAGAGATGCAGCTGTAACCTGTGAACTTGCTGTTAGTTTCCTTCCAGCAGGGAGTTAGCCCACTCCAGGAGTCCAAGCTTCTCTTGACAGCCCAGGATCTGCAATAACGGTCTCTCAGTGAATAGACTTAGAAAAAAATGTAATTGAGCTGTTATGACCTGGACATTTTTTGGTGCATGTCACTGAACATGATAGCAATCCTACAGCCTACCATTCAGCTGACAAAGGCAGTCTTCCAGTGGTTATTTAAACTGGCATCCTCCCATTCCAGCAGTATTTATTATATGTTTTCCACATCTTTTCCCATGTCATTACATCAAGCCTATGAAAAAATACATTAGCAACACAATATTACATATGGCTTTGCTCAGAGATAGAAGTGTCAACAGAAAACCTTCCTACAATATTACATTACTTACTCCAGAAGAAATCTCTAGTTGACACACTACTTCATTTAACTCCATGCTAGTCTCTTACACAGACAACCTACTTGTATTTCCAGGGTATTGACTGCTCATCAGATTTATACTGCTTTTGATACTGTAATCTCTTTCCTCCCATGGTCCTATTACAGAGAAAAGGTCCTCCTTTCTGCCTACTTGGACTTACATACTTTGGATGAAGAAAAAAAAAATCTCAGCAGTAAATAAAGGGAGAGACAGATTCACAAAGAGGCACAGGCAGGGTGTCATTTCCCAACCACATGGTGCCTGGCAGTCTGCAGATCCCCCTGCCAAGAGTTCTGTGCTTAAGCAATCCACAGGAATGACACCCACAAAACCCAGCAGATTAGCACAGGGCTGCGTAAGTTAGCTACTGCAAAATGCTCAACGCTCTCCATGAACTTGGTATCCTCTGGGCTGCAAGAAAATGCCCACCCCCAACCGGGATTCACGCATACCCATTCTCTTAACTTCCCTTTCTCACAAAAGCTGACCGGGGAAGAGATGAGAGGCAATTACAGTACTCAAGAGATGACAGATTAGGGCTCAAATCTACTAGCAGCCAGATGAACGTTTAACCAGCATTCCCTGATTTAATCACATTTTTTTATGTAATTCCAAGGTAGGAATCCTCCTGAAGCTGCTGTCCTGACATTACTAAACAACAATGTGAGTGAGGGAGAGAACAAAGACCCCTGTGTAGCCTAGTAGCCAGGCTGTTGTTCAAGGCACTAACCTTGAAAGTCCAGTCTCTGCTTCAGTAATTGGCTGTTCATTAGGAGTAGAAGAAGGTTTCTGTGTCCTTGATGGCAGGAGCTATTTTGTTGGGGTTCAACATGTGCTTTCTGAGCTCTGCCAGACTGACCGCTTCAGAGAGGACAGGCATAGAGTGTCTTCTGTGAGGATCCTGACGAGTCTAGATATAAGGGAGATGCCCAGTTGCTCAGCCCCTGCTGCTGTTTAGCATCTCCAGACACCTGGGTTACGTGGCAGGTTCTGAAGACCTACATTTCCGCCTGAAGTGTTTAAGGTGACCATTAGGTGCTTAAGGCCATGTCTACAATGTAGGAGCAGGGCCACCTGAGCTGGCAGGGATCTGCATGCTGACTCATAAACCAGGAATGCTGGGGAGTCTGGTGCCTAAACACACAATCCAGCTCTGTGCACGGTCACTAATAACCCACAGTGCTGTGCAAAAGGCTGCACTCCATTGTGACTTTTCCAGACTGAGGGTTCCTGAACTCTACTCTTCCCCAGAGAGTAGGCAGGCCCTACATCTGGCCTCAGTCCCTGCACGGATCTGTCCTGAGTTCAGCCAAGGAAATAGTCATTATGGAGATTAAAACTAATCTGATTTCATCTAGCCTAGAACATGCAGGAAACAGATCAAAGGTGGATTTCTGCCTGGGTTTCTCATGGATTTCAATTTCAGTTAATGTTCCCAACTGCAGGCCTGCCTATTTCTTTCTGTGTTTTAGAAGCAGAAAACATTGCCAAAGCTCTGGCAGCCAGGCCAGAAAATTGTGACAAATAGTGTAAGCTGATCTGGCAGGCTTCATTATGGGCAGATTAAACACTGCCAGTCCCCAAGGTTTTTGTGATACGATTGCATGACACAGCCAATGAACTAGTCACTCCCTAGGGTGAGAAGCAGAGATGATGTCCAACTGCCTGGAGAGTGGAACATAGACTGCTCTGTGAAATTACATGTTATGACAATGTAAGATGCAAAGCTCCATCTCTAAACAAGGTGCTTCACCTCAGATAAACCCTGTAAATAGCTAAATACAAGTCTATCTATTCCTAAGCAGGCTGAGCAGTGTAGAAAAAAATCAAGAGACCTGCAAAAGGCCAATGTAGCAACTCAACAGTCCATCCCAGTTAGGATGTCTTGCCTTTTTTCCTATGCAAAGTCCATAGCTCTCATCATTTAAGATTGTTTTTCTTCAAGAAATGTTTGAGAACGGTCCCCAATTCACTGGGTCAAGTATTATTATATCAAAATGTCAAGAACTCTCCGAGTTGTCTGTGCTCATGGTAAGGTTTTCTTGGACCTAAAAACAGCATCCTAGTTCTACTATCTACTTGTAACCTGACAATTTTCCTTGCTTTACAGGGTGGTGGATCTGTAAGTTTCTAATCACAAAGACTGCATGATAATATTTCCCTTTTTGATCCAAAATACTCCAAATGCTTTCAGATTTTCTCTTACTTCACCAGACCAAATAAACTGATCCTACTCGAACGTTGCCACTTCACATTGTGTTACTTGACTCTTTCTGGATCCATTCTATCCAAATGAAATGCATATGAAATCAAATGCTTCTAAACTGAAATTAAAAAAAAAAAAACAAAAAACAAAAAACAACTAAAACCCATAACATCAAAAGAAGAATGTTAGCCAGCAACCTTGATCTGATTTGTAGGTACAGAATAGACAGAGTAGAAAGAAGCTGCACTGGGTCTATACAGCTACAGCACAGGAGACTGCATTAAGGTCATGACAAACAGAAGAGTAAAATCTGTCATTGACCATCTGAAATTACAGAGTTCTAGCAGTGTAGAAGTGAAAGGTGAAAGCCTCATCTGTGCCTCACTACTTCATCCAGAAAGGCAGGAAATTCAGATGCATAACTGTTAACACTATAAATGAAAAGTAGGAAACAATTCTGCAAGCTTCCACAGAATGGAGGGTTTCTAATTCAGGCAGAAAATTATCTGAGTCTCCATATTTCTCTGCTAAGGTCTGGATTGTATCTATTGACATAAGTTTGGAGTAGAAAAAAAGTGTTTTTGAATTTGTCTCATGGCCAGAGAGCACTGCATCCAAGAGGCAGAGTACAGCTTTTTAGCCGTTTCATGGATTTAGAGCCACATGGAAGACCTTTTTTCAGCACTGCAGGTTCTGCCTTGAACAGCCATGAGTGACTTCACCCACATCTGGACACTTTTTAATAATGTTATATCTAGTAAAATCCTCTTGAACACAGTACATGCGGTCTCCTGTTTGCAGGGGTCTACCCTGCCTTTATTATTAAATAAAATTATTTCATTTGCTTACAGTTACTACAAGACAGCAGGTAAGAGAGACAGCATGTGGAACTGAGGTCTTGGTATACACACGGGAAGATGTACCTGTGAAAGGGAAGCCAACCACAGTTTTATTTGGAAAACAAATCAGCTGCTAGTAGCACAACTTGGTCCTTGCCTTGTCCACTTCCCTATTCTTCCTGCATTTTAGTACATCAATATCATCACCATAAACAGCATTCATGACTTCTCCATTTAGCCCTTTTAGCCGAGGGAGCTCAAAAAAGAACAAGAAATAATTACCTTTAGCTCTCCTGCTTCCTCAAGTCAGCATGGAGGTACTTTGTTGCCTGCTGTGACACCATTTATGCCCTAGAAGTTCTGAACTGAAATGGATGTCTCTGGACTTCAGGGACATCCAGAGAGAACTTTCCACAACCAGCACTACTTACTTGGAATGTCTTTATGTTTGTTAAATACAAGGAAACAAGTTAAAACACAAAAATCAAAATTATCCACCAGGAGAATTATATTCCAATGTGACTAATACATTCAGCTAGTTAGCCCTCTTTGTGGCTTTACCTCCAATTTAGAATGATGTGCGTAACTTAATGGGCGTGTGAGGGTTCCAAGTGGAATGGAAATCATGAAAGCACTTATTCAAAACACTTGCTAGCAATCTTTTCCAGCACTCCAGTCCAAATCAGCTATCAAATAGCTCAACCAATAGCTCAATCCACTCAAAGTGGATTACTTATAATTTAGGAACCACACACTATGCCATGTCTGAAAAAAATTAATTCCCAGAGACAATTAGAATGCTGCAAAAAATCACTGTGAATTAAGACAAAGATTGTTGGAAGAGGTAGGAAAGAGCTGCAATGACGTACATTAGCAGTATCTTTTCTCTCTTTCAGATTTTGCAAATGTCCTTTTCCATGCACATAAATTTCCTTGATTACTAGAAGCGAGAGTCCTCTGGCTTGGTGGGAAGGAATCAAAGGTGTGAGTCTGCTCCTACCATCATTTTCCCTAGGTAATAAAGAGATTTATTCAGTCAGATCTCAGATAATCCCAGTGCCTAGAACTAATCTTTTGACTGTAGAAGTTGCAAACTTCCTCCTGCTCCCAGGCTGAGCCTGAAATCAAGGAATAGAAAACAAACCCTTGGTTTTGCAGTATAATTCTCTCATATCCACCCCAGAAATGGGCTTCTGCCTTGACCTGCACAGCTTTTTTGGCAATATATCTCATTGTACCCTTCAGTCTGAAGCCAGAGAACTGAAAAGAACCACTACTTGTTTTGCCTTCTCCAAATACAGTTCTGCTGCAGCAGGTGACATCCATACGGGAAGCCTCAGTAGAAAAATTTGATAGTGTGTGGCTTTCAACTGCATCTTGGTTCCTGAAAGCAAGAAAATTTGGACTAAGTCCTGTGCTCATTGGCCTTTTGGTTACTTCTATGCTGAGCCTGAAAGCTCTTCATTGACTCATGTGTGCTGGCAGCCCAGAGGGCCAACCGTGTCCCGGGCTGCATCAAGAGAAGCGTGGCCAGCAGGTCGAGAGAGCTGATTCTGCCCCTCTACTCTCCTCTGGTGAGACCTCACCTGGAGTGCTGCGTTCAGCTCTAGAGCCCTCAGCACAAGAAGGACATGGAACTGTTGGAGCGGGTCCAAAGGAGGGCTACAAAAATGATCCGAGGGCTGGAGCACCTCTCCTATGAGGACAGGCTGAGAGAGTTGGGC
>Ga0065711_1002624_pt1 | contig 32559 bp, 12 predicted proteins | sample Hoacrofraction12_FD_59098 | JGI IMG/M metagenome (GOLD analysis project Ga0065711, IMG submission 59098) | Hoatzin crop microbial communities from Cojedes, Venezuela - Epithelial fraction 12 v2 (version 2) | ecosystem: Host-associated > Birds > Digestive system > Esophagus > Crop | place...
TTTTTTTTTTTTTTTTTTTTTTCCATAATTGATGTTTTCTGTTTAATCTTTCGGGAGAACTTGAAGAGTAAAAAGTTGAATTTTCTTTCCTTTGCTTCACGAATTTTTGATACCAGGTTAGTGGAAAGAAACCGACATCCAGGCTGGCACAAGAACCTGTGTATAACATAGAGTGAGAGTAATCCCTCAAAGAAAGTGCAGCTAGTCAGCTGGGCATCTGAGAGTTTACAGATCCTTACGTTTGGATCCATTAAGTTACTTGGATATCTACAGTTTTTTTACTGTGTTGGCACAATAGTGCCTCTGTCTATATAGAAATGAAATGTGTTGAACGCTATTTGAAGTCAAAACGCGTGATAAGAATGTGCTAAACGTAACATTCAATTCAGCACAAAGCCCTTTGTGTGGTATTTTAGTACATACGGCTTTCACCCTGAAAGTGGAAGATCTGTATTCTGGGCTGCTCTTTTTAAGGGAATCCAGACCTGCAATTCCCATGCAAGTTTCCTGACCGATTGGCTGTGGTCTAGCCTTCATGAATGCACTTTACATCTCTTTATGTAGTACTGTATGAAATTAAGAATGTGAGATTTTGAAAACCATAAAGAAAGCAAACAAGAGTCATGACAGACTAGATGACCCACAGAGGTCCCTTCCAACCCCTACCATTCTGTGATTCTGTGACAGCACTCCCTTCAAGCAGAGGAGTTCTAGTCCGTGCTAACTGTATGCATAGTCGTGGGATCAGGCACTAGAAATCAGGATGCCTGCCTGTGCAGTCAATGCCTTCATTACCAGACTATAGTGTCAAGTTCTTTTTGCTTGTTACCTGTCCAAGACAGTGTGAATCTAATCTTTTCATTATAAATGCGAGAGCTGAAAAGATTCAGTTTGGATTCTTTTGCAAGGTTGCTTTTTCTAACGAGTAATGAAAATTAATAATTCAGAAATTTCTAAAAAGAAACTACATCAATTTTAAGTGCTATAATATTTACATTACAACAATATGGAAAAAAACAAGCACTGCTTCTATCATCCTAGTTTGTATTCACTTAGAATATGCTGCTAAATTCTTTTTTATGTTTCCTTTCTCCACTTTGGAGCAAAATGCTTGTAAACTTTTTTGTTTTCCCTGTGGGTTAATTGCGCCGAGTGTAACTACTATTTGGCATTGTAAATACTATTTGGTATGGAATAACAAGAAAATACCAGTGTTGTGATTTTTGCTGTTGACTTTAGTGGAAATGTTTGTCCTTGTGCATTATTCTTACAAAGCCATTGTTACATGTTATAAAGTGATTGATAGAACACAAAAATAAAAAATATGCTGGAGTGAGATGACAGCTATTTTTCTGAATATTTTCGTGTTTATGTGTTTATAGATAAAAGTAGAACTAAATCTTCAGTGACACAGTGCTAAACTGAAAACACACTGCACTGTTTGAGTTGACCTTCCATAGGTCTCATCAGGTAGATTTGAGCTGGCCAGTGAGTTCTGCAGCATCGCCTACAGTTTGCAAATATAAATCTTTGTTCAGTTGGGGAACAGAGCTTTCCATGACTCTCTGTGTACCAGTTCTCAAATGCAAAAAATCCAAAGATGGATTTTTGGTGTGTGCATGATTCACTACTTGAAAGCCCACTGCAATCTTTGACACAGTGTATTTGAAATATCTGTACTTATTTTGGAACAATTTTCAGGTTTATGTTGGTAAATAAATCTACACGTGATTACCTTGTGAAGTAATCTGACAGATTTAATCAGTATTAGATGGTGGTTTTGAAAGGTCTTGAAGTATAGCACATATGGAAGACACAGGAACAGACTTGTCTAATGGTCATAAAAGGGTAATCTTTGCCAAGGAACAAGTATATGGCATTGCTGTTTAAAGTGGTTATATAGGAGCTAAAGTACTTCTAGGCTGTAGATGAAAGTCCTGTAAAAAAACTGCAGGAAGACTGTATCAGTCAAGGATATTTTGTCATGTAATCAACCTTAACATCTGGTCAGACATTGGAAAAGGCTGCCCAGGGAGGTGGTTGAGTCCCCATCCCTGGAGGTGTTTAAAAAACATGTAGATGCAGCACTTCGGGATATGGTTTAGTAGGCATGGTGGTGTTGGACGGATGGTTGGACTTCATGATCTTAGAGGTCTTTTCCAACATATGATTCTATGATCTTTCTTAACCTGGCCTAGGTTTCAATTAAATCTGTAGTTCTCATCACGAGTCCATCTTGTTAAGTGCAACGGAAATGTGTGTAGAGTTGTTTGTAATTGTACAGACTTAAATAATACAATTTAGCCTACTTTAGAAATCCTGGTGATGGCTTTCATCCAGCTAGGACAGAAAAAGCAAAATAACCCCTTCGGAGCGTTTTTAACGTGTTGCTGCCATCTAGTGTTTGTGAAGTCCGCAGCGGTTTAGGGAAAAGTTTAAATTCCGTTTCAGTGAATAGAATTAAAAACTGTGAGCATGTGAGAGATCTTTTAGCAGACACTAAGGTTTATATAGTTTTTAACACGTGAATTACTTCAAGTGCAGGTCAAACCAAATATTTCATTTAATTGTACACACACTTAACGTGGCTAATTAAAGTGATTATTAAAAGGTTACCGGACGTGCTCCTGTTTCTAAAGTTACATGTAGATTATGTGTGCATGCTACTTATCTCTTGAAGAAAGTAAGCATCAATTTAGATAGTACTTCTTCTAATAACAGTTCTCAATGAGCTTAATAGTAGTTTCCATATAATTATCATTATATATATAATGTCACTAATCTCTGTTTATAGTATTAAGTAACACTGTGTAGTAACTTTGAATGAAGCACAATCTTAGAGTGTTCAGTTGAGCTATCAGGAGATGAAAAAAGTTTAAATTTAAGAATGGAAAACCAAGTGCTTCTGAGTAAGCATTTTACTTAAATGGGATGCACAGAGTAATAGAGAAACTATCATCTTAATATTTAGTTACCTTGAGTACTGAGATAAACTCTTTTGAGGAATTACACCTGCTGCTAGGTCTGCCTTACAGTTTCTGTGGTTTTACATCAGGGTGCATGAACCAGTTTACCTTTATAAAATGGTAATAATAATACTGACTGCATTGATAGGAAGTAGTGCAAAAGTACCTGAGTAGATAATAAGTTTGTACTAATCAAACTTTGTGAGATTTTTGGATATAATGATTAATAGCAATGTAAACAGAATCAATATATTTGACTTTCACGTAGATATTTTCTTTCTTCTTGACAGAGCAGTTGGTGCTCTTTCAGACAGCAAGGATTTTGTAGAAGATCTCCTGAAAGGAAAAACTGTGGATTTGTCTTTTCAAGGAATTGATCACTTCAAAAATGAAGTTGGATTTGTGAAGTTGGCAGAAAATGATCACACAGCTATACTTACAGAAATAGCAGGTACAACTTGTCAATCTAGTTTGAGTGCTTGAAAGCCTTTTTGACAACTTAGATGAGAATGGAGCACAAAGATAAGTTGGTGCTAATTTAGTCAACATTAATTTACCTTTAACAACTGCAAAGGCTACATAGCGAATTTCCCAGCATAGTTCAAAAGGATATTAATGAATTACAGACAGTGCTGTACCACTCCCACATGTATAAGTGCATGTATACACATACACACGTATATATGTGTAGGTGTATATATATACTTTATAGATACGCTTCCATATATGTATAAAGTGAAATCTGGACTTTCTCTGGACCCCTGGAGGATAAGGGAAATTCAGGAGAAGGACATGACTCATCAGCCAGAGTAATGGAGGTGGATTCCATGCTGTCTCAGCCATTGTGGAACCAGTCTGTGGCTTGTTTAATGTTAGTTGCCTTCCTTTAGCAGTTAAGAAGTTACTGAAAGGTGTGGCAGGTACATGCTACTATACACGTGCACCTGCATGTTCCCTGCAGGAGCAAAACTCGCAGTTCTGTCTTAACTGTGGAGCTAAGGCCACTGTGTTTGCCAGTCGGGTCAAATGCATCCAAAGAAACAGTTCCAGTCAACAGGAATAGATAAATTAAAAGCAGTATAAATATCAACTGAGAAACAGCAGTTAGTACCTAGACCAAAACAAGGTACAGTGGAGTTTTTTATCTGTCTCTGAGTCCATAGACTATGTTGTTTACAGATATTAAATAAAAATTCTCAGAGAACAATACTGTCTGTAATTCACTGGTGTCCTTTAAAACTATCCCAGCCATTCCAGCTATTCCTTGGAAAGACACTTTAGAAGTGTTTTTCAGTATTGATGAATTGTCTTTTGAGCTCTGAGGAATGTGAGGTCACGCCTTTTTTTATATAGTGCAATAACCCATATAGGACGTTTTGCAGAGTAGCAAAGACTGCTGTTGTCACGCTACCTCTTTGTAGTCCAGTCCAGAGAAAAAATGGAAAAGGTCTTTATTAATACAGTGCTTCTCTAGCAATTAATTAGTTTAATTTCTGAAGTGCCTTTAGAAAATGCTTAGTATTTTTTAACGTACATTTTAAAGAAAAGTTGAATAGAAGACTATGAGTTTTTCAGCTTAGCAAATTGCTTATGCTGTTATTGGGCAGTGCTTTATTATTTTAAGCAGTGTTAGATAGAGAAGCATTTCTAATATTCAGTATGGTAAAAACTGAACAGTTCTTAATGTTCCAGAGAGGCTTCGGTGATCAAATAATTTCATGATTATTTCAAAGATTGAATCTGCCGAGTACATTTCTTCAGTCCTTTGGATGATAGGCTTCCTCATCCTTGTCTTTGAGTTTTTTTAGATTTCTTTTAAAGGTGACGGAATATTTTATGTATGTTGTTTTACAGACAGTGAGGTAATTCATGAACTGTGTTCCCTTTCAATACCTCTTGTGAAAGGAGATGGATGTTTTTTGTTAGTGACAGTAACTCTTGATTTTGAAAAGTTTATAGTAAAGAGCTCCAGAACAACTGAAGTTGCTGGACATGGAGAGCCAAATATCTGTTAACTACAGGAAATAAAGGAGTTTGTTGTGAGTGATTTTCTACACATCTTAGACCAGTGAACCAGATTTTGATCAGCATTAGGCAAATAAAGACGAGATCAGATTTTGACCTTTATTTTGCAGTTTGACAGTCTTTCCTAGTAGACAAACTCATAGTACAGTCAAATTTAAAAAACAAGCAAACCTATGTTTTCTCTATAAAGTGTAACTACTGATACTCACTGGTGAGCATTCTTTCCTTGTATTAGAACTACAGCTGTATATTACTATTTTTACTTAACACTTCTGTTCTGTAAAAATGTTTCTTATTTCAGTGCTTACTTTTGCCAACCCGGTGGATCATTTCTTGGCCTTAGGCCTGTCGTTCAGTTTCTAGACTTACACAGTGATGTTTGTTTCATCTGAATTTAGTTCTGAAAAAGGGTAGGGAGCTGAACATTACCAGAAGAAAATGGTAAAATGACTTAAAATTTTTAATGAGTATGACTTCAGGACATGCTATCTTAACATTTCTTAGTGACTGTCATAACTGTAACTTCTGAATTGCTGCTGATTCCAGAATATCTTTTCGTGCCTTCTTGGAAGGGCTAATATTATTTCGTAACAGGTAACCTGTAATTCATGAAAGGATATTCAGTTTTTGTATTGATGCTTGTGCCAAGAAAAAATCATTTTAGGTCTGTAATTATGTAACACTGAAGATTATGCAAGTGTGTTTCAAAAGTTAGCTTAGTTACATACTAAATTAGTGGAAAGGACAGGTATGAATAGGAAGAAAATGAATACACTAAATAGTTTCTATGTACGTCTTCGTTAGATAAATTGCAAAGAATTTAATATAAGTAACCTGATAAAAACAGATAACTTCCTTAATACACAGATGTCCTTCAGGGCAGTGCAGTTTGGAATATGAAATAATATTAAACAAAAGAATCAGGTGAACTCCAGAGTGGATGAGGAAAACAAGGGAGTCGTTAGGATTCTTTCCCTTCCCCCAAGTGTATCACATGAATAGTTCCTTTAATGTAAGAGTACACTTACACAGTTAATTGCAACATGGTTTAGTTTTCATGCAGTTTTTACAAAACGTTAGCAGACAGTCCTCTAAGGGCCAAACCTCCTACCAAAGGTGTTAAATTTTGGGGAAAAGACCATGTAGGACTTTCTGGGCTGTACTTGACAAAATAAATATACCTTCTAATGTAAAGAATCGTATTAGCAGAAATGTGCTGTCGAGTTTATTTTCTGTAATACATCTCATATACTAATTTTAAACAGGCAGTATATCAAAATTATGCCTGATATTCCTAGTCTGTGGATAGTATCCTGAACACACAATTTTAGAGAGACAGCTGCAAGAGAAAATATTGGAAACTTTTCTGCTGGGCTGCTATTGTCAGGATTTGTGTGAAGATTGCTATCAGTTCTTCATATATATTGCTGTGAGGTTGTATATGTTTGACAGAAATTAATTGTCACAAGTTTATCCTGGCTTCTAGTACAGCTTGCCTGTGATATAACTTGTGTCCCTAGAAAACTGCAGTTTTGAAACTGAAGCTGGCAGAAAGAAAAAAGATATACAGTATGGCCTGCAGGATGTTAATCGTTCTGTTGTTGTCCATGGAACAGTAGAGAGAGATGACTTCTGTAGCTGGTTTGATTTTCTGCAAGACCTAAGTTTAATTTATTACAGAATTACTGTTTTGCTACTTCAAGATTATATTTTGTTTCTGCTGTGCTCTAAGGTGAATTTTGACTTCATGTGTTATTTTGTGTTCTACATGAATGTTGAAGGAGAAATATTGATAACACAAGCATTAGAAAATGTATGAAGTTCATTTAGCTTCTTGCAAGAGCCCATTTAGTTCTATAAATTATGTGGAAATTTGTTTGATACCGATAACGTCTGAACGTGGTACAGCATTATATTGGTAAGTGCATGTCTGCTAATACCAATGTAAATGTAAGTTTGCCAGAGACAAATGTTCAGGAAAAGCAGAACTAATATGGACCTTCTGATTGTTATGATTTGCTAGTTATTTTGCAGCATTATCCATTAAAAGATGTTAGCATCATATAATTATTTACCAGGAAGGAACAGTGCTAAACTGTTATGACATAAGTTTGAGGAATATTTTAATCACTCTTGTCCAAGTCTTTTTAGAAGTCTTGAGCTGAAAGCGATGTATACACTTACAGTGATTTTTTTAAAAAACTCCTCGTTTCTTGTGCTTTGCTACACTACAGAATATTTGAAGCACAAAGTGAATTTGGAAAAGATACTGAATTCTTTGCCTTCAATTTTCATTTTGATAATTATATTGTAAATTCTATTTGAAGCTGGTAAAACTGAATAAGTGAATCCTGTTTTGTACCTGCAGGATTTGAAGATTTTGGTTTTATGGATGAATGATGCATGTTATGGTCTGACCATGAGGGGGAGCTTGTATTTCATGAATAAAAAAGTTACTCTTCTGTTTATGCAGATAACTATTTCATTTGCTTTCGGTCCTTTGGTTTTAAGAAGTGTTGATTTGTTAGGTTAAATATTTTCATACAGTTAGGACTGCACTAGATAGACATGTAGTACACCTAACTAGTCATTTCCTTTAGTTTTAGATAAATGACATTTGGTGTAATCTCACTAAATTGATTTTCCTAACAGTCCGTACTAGAGAAAGAGAAATGGAAAGCGAGTCATACTGCCCATCTTCTCTCGGTGCACTACAGCTTTACTAAAGTATAAGCTGGGATTGCCGCCATACCAAAGCTGTCCAGCCCCTTTTGTTGTGCTGGGGATTTGTGCAGCCACATGGTGAATTCAGCTGTAGTTAATGTTTTTACCTTTGCCAGCTCATTTTTAACCTATTCACTTTGCCAGTGCAGTTTATAGCTGCATGACTGTCAGCACAAAAGACAGGAACAGTGGCAGGCATGGGGCTGGAGAGGAACAGTCTGTTTTGTCAAGGATGGTGCTCTCTGAGCTTCTTGCAAGATTATGAAACCACACATTTAGCATCTATTTTACGGTGAGTTACATTGCCCTGACTTCAGAGAGCCTAGAGAAATAGTTCAGTTCAGTTAATTTAGTTCACTTTAGTTCCGGATGGCTGAAGCTAAGATAAATTAATTTTGCCCCTTGTCAGTTATTCTTAAGTCATTTCACATGATGGAAAGATTGAGAACTCAAAACTATTGTAATTTTCCATAAAAGCAACTGATTTGTACAAAGTGAACAAAAAGCTACTAGTCCAAATCTATAACAGTTGCATTGAAAATGTACTGCTGTGGCATGTTAAGATTTTCTTCTAGTCCATGTGCCTTTATAGTTCCTACTAATGTGTGTAGCACAACTTCACTGGGCTGTGTAGAAACTTGGCTCATCCACAGCAAGAAGAGAAGCATGCTCTAAAGTTGAAAGTGGCAGTGTTCTGCTGTCTCAAGAATGTAATTCTCGATGTCAGCAAATATATATATATATGCTGTGTTGTGTGATGCATACAACCAGCAGAAGAAAAACCCCAGTGTTTCTTTTGTTGATTTCATTACAAGAGCTGAGACACTTATCTGCTGATAGTACTTACTTACGTGAAGGACTGATTCCAGTAGACCTGAGCATTGTTCATGCCTTTTGAGGTCTGGCTTCGGAGCGCTGTACTACAGTGCTTCTCCTGCCCTTGACTCTGCTGCTCTTCATGCAGGGTCTTAAAGTTTTGATCAACTGTGTGGAAGAAGTCAGAAAGAGTCTTTTCAGTTTGCTAAGAAACATGTGATTTGGCTGTATAATGGCATTTTCAGCAAAGTGCAGAGAGGGGCAGATACAAGGGGAAGAGTAAGGGTTTAACAGAAGGGAAGTTGGGGTAGCAGGAATAAGTAGAGGACCTGTTTGTAAGGCAAGGAGAAAGTAAATCTTACGGGAGGATTTTGGCATTTTACAGACCATGTAATCTCTAATTTGCTGTTGTGTACTCAGGTGGGACTGGAAGCAAATTTTTTAATTGTTGCAAGGAATTTATTCAATTAGTAGGGAGATTGAAGCCTCTGTTTGTCATAGTATTTTATCTTTGCACCTTGATGTTTATTATGGGTTTTATTCTCACTGTAGTTGTGTACTTGAAAGAATAAAACTAACTAAACATGTGCATGCCTGGCTTTGAATCTGCCATTTAATTTCTCCTTGATTGTTTATTATGAGATGTTTTTGTTAATATCCCTCTGTACAGAACATACAATGATCTAGCTGAAGGCCACTGAGCACTGCTGTATTTAATGAAACTGGATGCGCTGTTAACTGTGTTCATTGCCTTTGTTCCTCTAAAACACCCACTAGTGATCTTCACATTTACTCCTTAATGCCTGAAAGCAAGGGCAGCAAATGCTTTTAGATTTTCATTTACATTCTTCTTCATATTTTGCTGCCAAACACTGCATGACAATAACTGTGATACGTACCTTATTAAAATGAACCAGTAAGATAGGCTTTTTGTGGTTTCAAAGAAGGTACTATCACGCACTTCTTTCTGTGACTGCGACAGACTTTTAGGAAGTATGGGAATGGATTATAGTCAGTAAAAGAACCAGATTTCATCAGGAAGTCTGAAATTTCTGTTTCAGTCAAGCACTCCTACTCTTCGCATTATCACTGTTTGTCTTGTAAGGCTTACCTTACCTATCGGCATCTGTGCACAGAGTGGGAATTGCTTGGTCCAGCTGCTCCTTGGATCGTACTTTATGAATGAGCACATCTTTCCGCTATATACGTCTATGGTGATGGAGAGAAACAGAACAACCTGCACATACTGCTGATACATGTTTGAAATAACCATATAGCTCACTGATATATGACAATGGTACAGTGACAACTCACTGTAGAAAAGCCTAAGTAATATATAACCAAGTAGCAGTGGAAGAACCATTGGGAAATTAGCTTGACTCTGGTTTACCTTTTGGCACAGTGGAAAGCTGACTATTTGCAGAGAAATGCTAGTACTGATGGGGAGAAAAAATAGCCTCTTTTCATATGCAGAGAAGAGAAGCAAGACGTTTCCTTTTCTTACGTCCTGAAGATAAAAATCACCAGCACGTGAGGTAGTGACTGACTCTGTTTTAGCCAGCATTTTTTTTCATCAGAGACTGGGCTTTGCTGAGGTGTTCAGGAGTCAGTAGTTTTTGTCAGGCAGTAGCCAGGACACTCCTCAGGCTGACATTATCCTTCATAATGGTCTTAATGGTAGGATGTTGGAGAGTTTGGTGCTTGATGCAGCCTTTGATTATATCTTCCAAGCATAATATGATGTCTAAAATAATTTTTTTTAATTTGTGGGGCTGACCTCTGGTGACATATAGTTGAAGTCATGATAAATACTGGCATCTGAAATAGATGGCTTTGAGTTCTTCATTGCCTTGGAAATTTGCTCTTCTAAGGCTTTGCAAGTGCATTATTCTCAGTACTATTAGGAAAGGAAAGATGACAAAAAGAGCTTCTTTGTAAACCCCAAAGTTATGCTAACTGATAGCCAACAGAATACTCTTAAAAAAAAACAGCTAAGAACTTAAAAATTTTAACATGATTTAATATGGTAAATTGTAGGTTATCTATGTTTAGCTTTGCTTCAGCTCCAAGTGTAAAGTAAAAAAAAAAATTCAATAAAAAGATGGAATACTGTTTCTAAATTCTAAACCTTTTAATTGAAGGAACATGGTTTAGAGACAAGCAGAAATTGACAGACTGGAAGAACATTTACATACATAGCAGTTTTCCATATCTGATGAAGTCTTGGAAATCTGAAGATGGCCATTTGTATTACAGAATATGGCTCAATGTGCAATTTTTCTATGAATCATTCTGTATTGATCTAGCTGTTGAATTTTTGAGCCTTTCCAGTATATAGTGGTTTGATTAAGTTTCATTTCAAGTCTAATTATGGGGAAACAGTTGTCTAATGGATTCAGCCACATCCAATGTAAGAGAGGCAGATTACATTCAGCAATTTTGACATTATAAAAATAAGGTACAAAATGGTATTGCAGAGTACTTCAAATTGCATGAAAGATGGTCTGAAAGCTGTCCAAAAATTTGTTCCAGGAAGTCATTGAGCTTGTAAAAATAGCCTTAACTTTTCTAGGGTATACTTTGAAGCTGCAAACATTGGTCAGCCTGAAACTAATAAGAGAAAACACAGATCTTGTTTGATTTTTCAGTCTAGCTATTAATGTCAATGTCTGGGGGAAAGATGGCAGGTCCTTGTTTGTTAAGATCCATGGGCATTGTCTGTCTATGATTCTTGTCACTGGCCTCTTAATTTCTTTCCATTCAGGCAATCCTCATCATAAACCTTAACCCTTGTGTATTTGCTCAGTCTTCAAATCCACTTCCATGCTGTCCTGCAAGCCTGGAAATTTCTCTTGCCCACAGCATCCATGCTTCCTTTGCCATTCCATTTAAAGCCCTTCTTGTGGCCACATCTTCAGAGAGCTGCATGGATATTAATAGCATTACATTATCTTTTAACCTTCCTGTGCTCTCAGGAAAACATTTCCCTTTGTTTCTTTTTCCCCCCTCCATCTACTCAGATTTATTTTTATTTTCATTATCTTTGAAGAAGGAAACACTGTGCTAATTATGCTCGTAAGTCACCTTAATCAGTAAAATGTGACACTTAGCCTCAGTTTTGCAGTTTAGGTGATCTGTAGTACCAGCAAGTGTGGCCAATCTCTGGAGCCTGTGATGCTGAGTAAGTCTGTGCCGTGACAAAGCCATGTGAGAAGTCTGATCACCGTGAGAACATGCGTGGACACACACACATACACACACGTGAATCTATTAAATTTAAAATGGCAGTCTCTCTCTGAAAGTATGCTTTCTTTCCTCTGACCCAGTTTTTCATTATGCTTTTTCTTAATAAGAACTGCCAGGTATGAAAAAAGGGTGAATTTAGAAAGATAAATAGAAGCAGATACTGAACAAAGCTGTTTAGCACAAAATGAAGACACGCAGGCTGTGTGGTTGCTGTTCAGCAGTGCAAAGTGTAGGTGTCCTGCTGTCCCACTGTAACACACGTTTATAGTGCCATACGATCCGTCTGCCCTGTTGAAAACACTGGGTTTAAAATCCTGTGATCAGATGTGCATTGGCAAACCACTGGTCTGACACTAAGCTCTTACTGGAGTTAGGGGGACACCGTTAGGGCTGCGAATCTTCACCAGGACAGATCTCAATTGCAGAGTGGGAGAAAAGACACTGCTTGGCATAAGACATGATGGCAGAAAGAATTTGAGCTTTTAGGGGAGACAGTCCACAAGACTGGGTCAGAATATCGCAGTGTAGTGTAAACCTGGTTTTGATAAGACTAATTCTTTTCTGGAACATCAAAGTCAGTAAGTCTCCAAATGATGCAGTTCAGAGAAACAAACAAAGGAACCAGAAAATATCTTTGTCAGAGATAATTTCAGTTTTAAATAAATGTAACATTTTATTAGCTTACTATCATCAGAAAATAAGCAGGCCATTGGATGTATGGAAATACATGTACACAATAACTGACTTAATTTGAACTTCCATATCTCAGTTTGAAGAAGCAGCAAACATTTATTTGTAGTCTTGTGTTTTGATATGTTAATCCCTTGTTCAGCAGCATTTGTGTGCACAGCTGCACAGTAGCTTAGTGGGGATTCAGTGTAAATTTAGACCAGACACAATTTAAAATAATACAAGTAGGTAAGCTGTGCTTCTACAGATACATAGTAGGCCTATAGATCTCGATACAGATCTATAGAGCTGTATAGCAGTTGTGCTTGCATATGGACATATACATACATGGGTCATGGGGGCAGAGAGAGAGAGAATGGGCACAAACCGAAACACCAGAGGGTCCCTCTAAACATCAGGAAACACTTGTGTACTGTGAAAGTGACTGAGTGCAGGCACAGGCTGCGCAGGGAGGCTGTGGAGTCTCTGTCCTTGGAGAGATGCAAAACCCATCCAGACATGGCCTTGCTCGAGCAGAGAGGTTGGACCAGGTAACCTCTAGAGGTCCCTTCCCACCTCAGCCATTCTGGAAGGTTATTTTCAGCATCTGCCGTAGAAATATGGCCCCTATTGCCATTGTGTAAATGTGTCATAAGTTTTAATCTGGTTATCCTTTCGGCATCCTCTGAGTTAGAATAAAAGGTTGGGCTAATTCTTTGTTGTAAAATGCATCAGCATCTTATAGGTGTGAAGTGAAGGTTGAAAGAGAATTTTCAAGTGGGCCTATTTAAGAGATGGCATTTGGGTCTTTGATTTCCCTGGCTTCTTTCAAAATCCCAGCTTTAGTTGCATAGACTGTGGAACGTAAGGTTATAAATCATATGCAGCAGAGAAAGAGAAGTGAATTTTGATCTCCAGGTCCTAAGTGAATACGCTGAGCTTCTTCTACAACTTTTCTGTTGCAAAGTAATGCATAAACTTGTAAGTGTGATTTCAAAGTAGCTCACTGAAATAGTTACTATAGAAAACAAAAAATGGTAAGAGTAAGGACTCTGGAATGACATGTTACGAGCGCGAACTGGCAGACTTGCGCTAGCCGGCTTTGTATGCCTATATTCCTCTTCCTTGGGCCTTCCCTAATTTTTTTTTCAGCCAGCTGTGCTGTTCTCCTCCCAGTGTAATGCATTTTCTCCCAGGTGGTAGAATAAAGCACTGGATCTTTCTGTTACAGTTGAACTATCAAGCCAAAAAATAATACACTTAAATGCAAGTACATTGTTATGGTAAGGGTTGATTATATTCATGTGATAGGATTGATTTCCCCGCCCCTCCCCATTTTGATTTTAGTTCAAGGATAGTATGAGTCAGCTAGACCTACAGCTAGTGAAAAATTGGAAGTTGTATTTGCAAAGGAAAAAAAAAAATATTTTGCAGTTTTTCTGTTTTTTCAGTAATAGAAATATTCTACTTACTAGTATTATTTTTGCTACAGGTTTTATCAATTTTATCTAAACCTTTTTTCAAAATTATAACAAATTTTTCACATAAAGCATTTCAGTGAAAAGAAATATGGAACATAATTCAAAAGTTATACTGAAATTTAGTTCCGAGAAACGAAACATTACATTGGGCAGATGAGTTGGGAAATAGTAAACTAGGTCAGTGTAGTAGAGTTGCTTTTGCCTGGACTGTAGACAGATAAAAGTGTACATTAAAAACAGGAAATTAGCTTGGAAGGCAACAGTGAAGCTTAGAAAAACAAACAGAAGTCATCAGCATACCTGGTTTGTTCTCCAGTTCTGCCACATAAATCCAGTGCCAGAAATTAGAGCTTTCAATTTCAGATTTCCTTTGGTCTGAGTGAGAGATTACCCAAATAGAGATAATAGAACTCACCACAGAATAGTGTTTTTGAAGAAAGACAATTCTGTTACATACTCAAGAGTGTTCCTGAAGTTTCCAAAACTTCCAGTGAGAGTAACTCCTGAACACTGCTAACGTCAAGTTGCTGTTTTGATAGCAAAAGCAGACAGCATGAACAGCTTTCTAATTGCCATTATTTTAGTAAAGCCAAAGTTGTGGCCAATATTAACTGCAAATATAAGACTATTTTCACGTGAAATAATATGTACCTTTGACGTTAACTAGAAATCTCTCTGCTTTTTAGTACTCATCATCGTTTCTTTTATGTGGAGTGGCTGTGACTCATACTACAGCTGAAAGCACATTTTTAAGCATTCTGTCCTGTAATATCTTTGTACCTCTACATTTTTCTCCCCCCTCAGAGACTATGAAGAAGATATTTCAAGAAAAGGGCATCTCGGCAGGAGAAGAAAGAGCTTTTAAACCACATCTGACCTTCATGAAGTTGTCAAAATCAACACAGCTACGTAAGCAGGTGAGCTCATATTTCACATAGCTCAGCAGCAATCCAGAAAGTTTAATTCGGAGACGAATAAAGGAGTTGCTTATGCTATAGCATCATACTTTCTACTTTGTAACCAGCTGAAGAGGTAAGACTACCATATAAACAGTAGTCCTGTACTGTACTTGAAGTTACCACTCTCGATATTCTCAGTACAGTAATATCATGGTCTTGTCTCTTTTGTGAAAGCAGGCAAGAGCAAAGGATGAAAGTACTTGTTCAAAATTATGTAATTATTATTATGGTGTAGATTATATGCATGCAGTTTGTTTGGATAGTTTTGTTACTGTATATGAGAAAATAAGCAAATAAAGAGTGGAGTTTGTATTTGGATTATGCATAATGGGCAGACTGTCAGTTCCCTCTATTGAATATGCTTTGGTGAATTTCAGAGTAGTGGTGAAAGACATCTTCTATATTGTCTCTTGCAGGCAGTTATTTCTTACCTGTTTATTAGCTTTTTTGACAAAATACACAACTACATAAAAGTGGAATGTAACTGTAGTGATAAATATATAGAATCAATACTAGTGGATGTAGTTTTTTATTTTATACTAATTTAACAGTAATATTGTAGTATTTAACATAAGGTATATGTCCTTTTTTTTTTTTGCTGATATTATATGGAATGTTTTATGTGATCCTTTAACATTGAACAGGAAAATAATTTTCAAAAAATATGTTTTTAAATAAAAATGAAGTACATAATACTTTAAATTGATTTTTTTCCTTAATAGTAAGCAGTAAAGAAAAATATGTTAGAATTTCATTAGAAATAACTAAAAAATGCTGAAGGTGCACATTTTAATTAAGTAGTATTGTGAAATCAGTTGGAAGAAGGCAGTGAGACTTGAGATAGATCAAGAAACTTCAAGGGCACATATGCTTGCTCTGAAACAGAAATAAGAACTTGTACACAGGTTGTAGATGGTATATTATAGCTGTTACATTTGTAAGCTTAGATAAGCTTTTGTTTGTATTAACAGTTGTTTTTTTAAAACATTTTAAAAATGCATAGCTCTTCTAGAATATCAGCTGTTCAGTAATTTAACTCTTTGGTTAAAATGTCTGAGATAATCAGGGTGGGGTTTTTGCCATTCTGTTCTTTGGTTGTGTTTTGGCTGGTGGTTTGGGTTGTTCACGTTTATCTACCTGGGATGAACTGTTAACCAGGATGCATACTTTCTGTGTTCTGATATCCACTGCTGCTGACAGAACCAGGTCAGTGTCATTCTAGATCATCTTCCTTAGTCCTCCATAATGCTGGATAATACATATGGTATTCTAAAGACACACTGTATAGAAAGATACTATGTATTAAAAATCTGTGAATTTTTCTCTGTCAATCCACTGTCAGGCATAAGCATAGGTCTTTACTATGATTTTTTGTTTCCTTGTGTCCATGCATTTAGTGAGCTAGTTTCATCCATTTACTGAAAACAGTAAATAAAACCATGAAACATAAAAGGAATAACTATTTTGTAGTACATTTTAACATAATGTCTAATTGCACTTTCAGATCACACAACAGTATGAAAAACAAGAAAGGGGGAGTGGGTGAAGATTACGTGAGAAAGCATATAAAAGAGCAAATAGAACTAAACTAGTTGAGTATAGTTCACAGCTATAGCTTTATAACTATATTAATATTTTTTTTAAATGTAAGTGTTCTTATTTGAAGGAAAACTCTGTTAAGCCACTTTCCTCATAATGACATCTAAATTCCACTGAAGTTATCTTTTTTTGGGGGAGGAAATCTATTTTTCAAACCTTAATATAGCTACAGGCATTTTTGAAATGCATATATTCCGAAAAGATTTTAACTTTCCCAAATTGTTGCTGGTATTTACAAAGCAAAGAGTTTGAGAATTCAAAATGAATCAAGATCTCAAGAAGTCAGCTTTCCACTTTGAAGGCACAGCATTAAGCTAAAAATGGTAAATGCAAAATACTTGGAAACAGACATTAATAAAGGATAAAAATGTTAGGTAAAGTGTTAGAAAAGAGCTATGTGGGTTGCTGTACCCCCTCCAGCTTCTCAGGTTAAACAATTAGTTACCTATTGAGAAGCGGGAGCAACTCATTCTTCATGCTTAGTTGGGACAATTCTGAGATCAAATGTGCCACTGAAAACTTCCCCAAAATAAGGAGGTACAGTGTGCCTCTAGGTGTGCTTGTGGAATGAGATAAAAGGATATAATTTACTTGCACAGGTTTAGCTATTTCCACAGTTGTTTGAATGATAAGAATCTTCTGTACAAATAACCTAATGAAACACAATGAAAGAAACAACTGGGGTTTTGCACTTGAAGATAACCTTTCTATTCCTGCTTCTCTCATTAGCCGGCTACGTTGCCACAGGTCAGTCACAACCCCTCTGTTTTTCATTTGTCCAGACTGGTGTTTATTTCAGGGCGTGTTGTGAGGCACACTTGACAAATGCTGAATGACATTTGGAGATTCTTTGATACCTAGTGCTGTCAGAACTGCAAATACTGTGAAATGTATTTCATAAGTAGAAGATGACTGACAGCTAAATTGGTCTGGTAGCATCTGCTTAATTAGTAAGGACTATTTCCTTAGACTAGACAGTGGTTGACAAGAAAAAAATGCCAAAAATATAGTTTATTAATATTTATTATATGATATTCTTTTGTACAGTATATCTTTAGAATGCTGTACATATAATTCGTAAAAAAGAATATATTAGAAAAATCTGCTTGTATTTACACCAATTCCAAGTGTTCTACAAGGCCTGATTCACTGTTACCATTCAACTTCAATGGTAACATCATCAAGATGCTAGATATTATTTTGCAGACAGTATTATGACGATTGCACTGGAAATAGCAGTAACTGCATGATTTAGTAATTTATGCTTGTATTTTTTAATGTAAATTATGTTAAACTTCTGCCACTATCCTAGTTTCATATAGAGATAACATAAGATACTTATTTTGTAATAATAATTCCTGCATCATAAAGGAGGAAATTCCGCACTGAATCAAACCCAAAGCAGTGTCTCCAAACTCAGATCTTTTTGATGTGCTTTCACATTCATCTTTTTGCTATCTTCAGCTAGACATACCAGATAAGATGTTTAATACTGATAATTATGCAGGTAATTACTTTTTTCTCATGTAAATTTTCTCTCAATTTATGTGACTAATATTTTTGGCTTCCTGAAATCAAATATAGCTAAAGAGACGTGTATCGGCTGATGTGTTTTATTAGCCATACTATAAAAGCAGTTACAGCAAGCTTTGGCAGTCAGACAATAAGCTAATGTCTCTTATGTCTTATTTAGATACGGAATCTCAGGTACTTATCTCATTGCAGGAAAGGTTATTACTTCTATAGTACTTACATATCGTGTCTCCTGCTTCATTAATTTCATAATGATTTTTTGTTGCATATGCATACATCAAACACGGTGTTCAGTAAAGATTCTGCACATGACAAGAGAAGTGAAAGGGAATCCTCCCCTTCTAGTATTATTTCTTTAATATTTACTCCATACTGGAAAGTAGAATCTAAACTGTGGATTTCTGTCTTACATCCCTAGTATATTTTTCATTTTCCTAGAATTGTAATTTTGCTTTTATTTATACCCATATGGCACATATACATAGTCGTACCATATAGGACCTTAGGAGAAGAGAGCAATTCTCAGTAAAACCAAAGCATTTCTGTTTATCAGTCCCCGCTGATTTTGACCTCCCAGCATTCTTTTTATAATAACTCCTGGGATCTCTGGCATTTTGGACAGAAATGCTGGTATAAGACAAGCCACAGAGCTCATTAAATCCCTCTGTATTTTGATTTATCAGCTTCTGCGTCGGTGGTTTGCATTGTGACAACTGTTACTTGCTGATTACGGGAGTGTGAGGCACATACTTACTTGGAATCTTTGATGCTGATACTAAAATGGCTGAAACGATTACTTTGGCACAATACAAAATAATAAACACTTTGCTTTCACAGTCTTATGAGACCAGCAGAAATGTTTTGTGATTTTTTTTTTACAGTATTTTTTTAATCTGAAGGTCTAACAACAGGGGCAGAAAATGCACAAACTGGGTGACCCAACAGCTGGAAGAGGTTCTTGAATTCTCGTCTTTCAGTTTTTCTGCTTTCGTATCATACAACATATTGCAGAGATGTGTAACTACACTACTTGTTTTAAGCAAGAAGAAAGGACATACACTGTAGACAGTTTGTTACAGGCTAAATGCAGTGTGAGGTGTTCGTCATAGTGATAATTCTTTAAATTACCAAACTGCCCTACTGAACATGGTAGATACGATGTAATCTTTGCTTTTGCACATACTGCTGTTACAGGACTGAGGCTGCAGAAGGCAGCACCTCTGTACGCATGAACTCTTCTAAGTCCACGTGGGGATCATCAAGGTCTAGGCAAAGAAACTTTTCCACAACAGACTTGCATTTTTCCATGCGATCTTCTTTTGAAGGATGATCAATCTGTTTGATAGGTTTTCCATTGCGAATCAGTTCTGACACTTCCACTCCTCTTTCAATAATTTTGGCTGGCATTCCTGCTAATGCAGCGATATTGGCAGCATGACTAACAGTGGACATGCCCTGTTTGATCTGATAGAAGAATATCAGCTCATCTCCATCTTGGTGGGTCTCCATGGTCAGGTACTCCAGAAGAGGTGTGTCAGGCAGGAGTTCTAGCTGCATTAAACTGTGAAAATTAGTGGAGACAAAGACCTGCGGACACTGGGTTCCTTGACTGATCCAGTACCTCAGCACAGCAGCCAGAAGGGACAGGCCATCCAGTGTGTTGGTCCCTTTACCAAACTCATCAATAAGTACCAAGGACCTCTCTGTGGCATTGTTTACTGCCTTGGCAACCTGATTAAGATCAATCATGAAAGTAGAGAGCCCTACAGAAACTGATTCCCTACTGTGGATTCTTGTGTAAATCCCATCAATTACTCCAATCTCTGCCTCTGCTGCAGGGACATAACTGCCAATTAGAGCCATGAATACTATAAGACCTACTTGCTTTAAGTAGACGCTCTTTCCGGATGAGTTGGGCCCTGTGATGATCTTTATTCGTCTGGTAGCCTCGCCACTGTTGACAGGATTGGCCACAAAAGTCTTTGCACAGAGTTCCATGAGTGGATGTCTTCCATCCTTGATGTGGAAGCCATGGCGGTGAGTAAAGTGTGGCCGGCAGTAGGCGTTCTCCCGGGCCATCACTGCCAAAGCTAGCAGCACATCTAGGTGTGCAGTATACTCAATCACACTGTTAAGCACTTCAGACTTCTCCAAGATCTTTGTCTGCAGCTGGTGCATAATAAATGTTTCCTGGTCTCTGATCTCACAGTGCAAGTCACCCAGCAGGCTGTCTAGCTCCTTAGTCCTAGCACTTCTGTAGTGCAGTTTATCTTCTGACAAGAACATGAAGTCCAAGCCTTTGATTTCGAAGTCACTCTTATCCACCATAGTTGGTAGCCGTGGAATGGAGAGAAGGAACCCGATCAAAGGAATGTAGATCACACAACAGGAGGGAATATGATTGTCCAAGGTCTCCAGCTCTTTTTGTGCCACTTCTGTAAGGAAGTCTGACAGTCCCATCAGCTTTCGTTTCTTCTCATCGATGGTGGGGTCCACATTGGGCCTGACAGTGAAGCGGTTCTCTGACATGCTGCCTTCGAAGTCCACCACTTTGCTGATCAGATTAGCAATGTAGTGCAGATCATCAGTGAAAACACGTGAAATGGTCTGAAAGAGTTCAATAGTCTTGGGCAGAGAACGACATGTGTCTCTAAGGCACACTGCACTGTACACTGTCTTGTAGAGTGCCTGCCAATCACTAACTTTTGTGTGGGAAAGAGTCATTCTTTTTAGAATCAGAGGCACATTTTTAATGTTTTTGAGGCAACCTTGAAGAGTGAGGACTGTTTCATGGTTCTGAGCGAGCAGGAAGAAGTGGATAACATCTAGCCGTTTGTTCAGCTCTGTCAAGTTCCGAGTAGGTCGTGTGAGCCACAGCCTCAGCAGTTTTTGTCCCCATTTGCACCTGCAACGGTTTAAAATTCCATATAAACTGAATCCTTCTTTTAAACCACTGGACAGCTTGTACACAGAAGGATGGATATCACTTTTAAATATCTGCAGGACACAGTAAGCATCTTCATCCATATTCACAATATCTGACAGCACAAACTTTTTAAAGGCCAAAATAGGAACTGCAACAGTGCTTTCTTCGAGTTCAACTCCAACCCTTCTCCTATCTAGGAACTTGAGGAGTCCCCCTAGGGCTCGTATCATGAGTGGGCTCTCAAAAGGGATAATTGAAGATAAGTAGAGAATTTTCTCTGTTGCAGTCATATGAGGTGGGATAAATGGAAATTGCCTAGACAGGATCCGTTGCTTGCTGACTTCTAAGCCAAAATCTATGTTAGGAAACAGGACAATTTCTGGTTTTCCTACATCTTTATCAACAGCAGTAGCTGTTAGGCTGGTCAGGAATTTGGCAATATTCTGGTCCTGTTTTGCACTGGTCACTATGCATTGAGGATTAACTTCCCCAGTCACTTTACGCAGTAGCTTGAGGTCTTCATTATCGGGTATGTCAGGCATGAAGTAGACTGAGCAGTCTTCTGTATCATAATAAGTAATTGCAAGCTGCCCTGCATACCACAAAACAGACATGTGTGTCTCGGAGCACTCCTGGTCCTCTTGTTCAGGCCCGAGCGGTGGTGGCAAGGCACAACTCGTGGCTGATGTGGCACTCATTCTGTTGGAGAAAGATATTTTTATTCACAACTCATCCAAAAAGTCCTGAGAAGTAACTGTAATTGACAACAGCAGGCTAACACTCATTCTTCCAACCCTGGAGGAACAGAGATGCTACCAGGCATTAAAGACAGATGTTACCTGTCCAAGTGAGAAGATGCAGCCAGTAACTACAGCCGCCATCTTGCTGCCAAACAAGGTGTAACTGAGCTAACTAACAGCAATGTTGGAACAGTTTTACAGTTTTTCTTTGTGTCCTTATTTTAGTATGTATGTATGTATGCGCAAATACCCATCGATATGGTAACATATGTGCACATGTATGTACATGTACAAATCATGCTCCCTGGGGGGTCTGGGACACCGCCCTGCACTGACCGCAGCTCCTCACAGCGGTGCACCCACATAAGCTGGTCGTCGTTTCAGGGTCCCACCCCGGCCTCTGTGCAGCACCGTCCCACAGCACCGGTTTCTGTCCAAGCACGTAACCCGCTGCTGGAAGAGTTTCCCCTGCGGAGCCCCCAGTCGCTGTCAGCTGCTCACTGCCTACCCGCTCTCTGCTCGCCCGCTCACGGGCAACTCCTCTCGGCTGCTGCGTCCCCTTGCAGCCCACAGGTTTTGCCTTGACCCCCTCCCGTCCCCCTCCGGGCAGGTGCTTGGCGCTCCCTGCGCTCGGGCCTCCCGGGCGCCGGCTCCTGTCAGGAAGGCCCCGCGCTGAGGCGCTGAGCCCCGTCTGGGCAGCCAGGCCGCGGCCGCCACCCCGCCCCGCCCCTGCCGCGCTGCCGTTCACCGGCGGGGGGCCCGGGGCAGCCCTCTCCCGGCAGCGGGGAATGGCCCCCCAACCTCCCGCGCGGCCTCCCGGCGGAGGGGGAGCACCCCTCGGGCCTCGAGGTGCTGCCGCCAGCCCCTGCCCTGTCGCCGCCTCCCTGGCCGGCCTGAGGCGGGGGAGAGGACGCTGCTGGAAGAAGCCCCCTGAGCAGCCCAGCCCGCCAGGCAGCGAGGGACGCCGGGCGTCTGCGTCTCGGTGACCTGCCTGTGCTCCCGCGGGACCCGCGGCCGTCCCTGCCAGCTGCCCGGCTCCCCGCTGCCCGCCTGCAACCCCTCGCCTTTGGAGAGCGGGGCGTGCGGTGCTGGGAGGCGGGCACTTTGGCTGCGGGGTGTGGTACGTGGAGGCTGAAGCCACTCGCGGGGACATTGGGCGCCTTGCTTTGCAGCCGTGTTAAGGCCTGCACCCCTCAGCCTTCCTGCCCTGGTCCCGCGAAGGGGCAGGCGCTGCCCGGCGGCCTGCTGATGGCAGACGCGGGGAGCCAGGCAGCTGGGGCTTTAGCTGCGGGCTGGGGACGGCAGGCTGCACCTTCCCCGCCTGCCAGCGGATGAGGCATGGACGGCAGGTTAACAGACACGACAGGGCTTCCAAATGCTGTCCCCTTGGTGCCCTGCCAGTCTTGTGAGAGCGCTGCAGGCAGCGCCTCTCCAGGCCACCTCACACAGCAGTGTTCCTTTACAGCCGTCCATGCGTTACAGTGCTTCCTCGGGAGGCAGCTGTCCTCCTCCCTTTCCAGCACCAAATGCGTCAAAATGGCCTCTCAAGTACTCTGTTTCTCACCCTTCCGCAATTATGGCCTATCTCTATAATCAGCATCTATAACTTACCCATGTGGGAACAACTCTTCCCTTTCATCTCCACTGCTCCAAACCCTTTCAACTGAGAAATGAACCGCGGCCTTCCCTGCACCTTGGTTGTTTCATCCTTTCACATCTCACTGCAGCCATTGCAAACAGTGCTCCAGAAATTGCTCCAAGTTGCTAAAAATATCGTACAGTTTTTCCATGGCTGCTTTTCCAAATGTCTTTCAGTAGTGCATCACAAGCATAATTCAGTTCCTGAGCATTCAACATTTGATTCACACCTTACCAATCTGTTCTTGACAAGCAACATCCCAACCTCTTGTAAATGGTATTTTTTTATTGGAACATGAAGTGGTGATTTTGATCTTTTCCTCATTTCGTTCCAGGAGTACTCAAGGCTTCACATTTTGACAAGTGTTCTCCTGACTGAAAAGGTCTTTTTTTATTGCTGATTGATGTGTAAATGTATTTCAAAGAACCGTCAGCCAAAAAGCAAAGAATGATGATTTAATTTCAAAATAACCTTACTACATAAGGACTAATCTAGCCATAGAATATAAAATTTTAAATAATGACAGTGAAGCTAGAGTAAATGTCGACTTCCAAGGAGATGGTGTACCTGAAATGAAAAGCATCCACCGCTAGATGTCATGGCTTCAGAGAGAGAGGAAATGGAAAGGCATTTCTGACCTTCTCTGCATTAGACTTTAGGGACCAGAAGTCTAATTTAGTAAAGAGACGTAGAAGTCTCTAAATCGGAGAAAGCCCACCTTGCACAGGAGTAGCTGTGAATGAAGCACTGCAAGAAATGTGTGCGTGTGATGCTCAGGTGAACAGACATAGTGTAAGGGTGTGAGGAGGGAGACAGTGTCTGTCCCCTTGAGGGTGTCTGGTGAAGGACCTTTTCAGTGCAGAAGGGGATAAGAAAAGGATGCGGCCCTCAACAACACATACAGAGACACAAGCCTGACCAGCGTATGATAAGGGAAGCAATACCAAGAGCCAAAGCTGTCAGCCACACGGACTGATGAGCGCACGTAGAGTGTGGGGATGTTTATTTCAGCAGGACTGTCTGGCTGAGGACATTGTCAAATGGGACGGTAAGGGAAAGGGGGAAGGCATAAACAAAATATACAGAGAGACAAACCTGTCAAACATAGCACACAAAACGCAGAAACAAACCTCATTAAGTCACGCTAATTGATGGGCTATCATGAAACCTCAGGCATGTCGGGACTTTGCAGCTGTTGGGGATGTAAAGCTGAGGGTGCAGGGTGTTGGTGGGGTTAGTGGGACTGTGCAAACGGGTGGGGGAATGTGCAGGGGAAGGGGATAGGGAGGGGCGAAGAAGTGGACAGAATGGGGTGTGAAAGGGGCCCGTTCTGTGTGAAATGGGGCTGGCTGGCGCCCTTGTCTGACCGAGCTGGCGTGCTGGGTGCTGGCTGCTGGGGGCAAATGTCTGATATCTTCCCCAAACCAGAGGCGTGTGAGGGGTGCGGGTGTTCGCGGCAAACCTCAGGCTGGCCCAGCCAGCAAGTGGGGGATCCGTGGGGTAAGGGGGCCTGGGATCTGGGCAGGGGTGCTGGGTGTGACAGTGCTTGGGGGATGCACAAATGGGCGTGTGCCTGTGAAGCTCGAGAGGGTCATGTGCACGCCTGCACTGGTGGCCTTGGGTCTCTGCTGGGGGCTGTCCACACTTGTGCCTGACGTGAGCTGTGTATGCGGGTGCTGTTGAAGGCAGCGCCTGGTCTGTGGCAGCCTGCGGAGCCAGCCATGTCCATGTCCTCTGAGCACGTGTGCATGTCTCTGGGACGTGAAAGCAGCAGGTGCATTTGTCAGAGACCCCAGGTCCCCCGGGCACGGGGCTGGACTCCAGCAGCTGGGCAGAAGGGAGCCCTGAGCTGGAGCTGCTGGAGGCAGCAGTCACTCCTAACATCCCTTAGCGTATAGTAATGATTTTTAAAAAGCAAACAGCATTATTGTGGGGTAGATTAAGGAGAAAATATTGACTTTCTACAGAGATAGTCTATATTTATTGAAAATACAACGGAATGAGGAGCCCTAAACTCTTAAAATAATTACTGAAATGAGGTTTTCTGAATAGAATATTATGTTCCACTTCATATATGCAAAACTACATAACGAAACTGATGTTATAAATGACTGTAAGTTTTTAGATTTTGCTGAGATAAAAGTCTAGTGCTAGTTAAATAAAACCACATTTCCCTTTTTGGTGATTTTGAAGACCCAGAGAACTGCCCTTGAGAAACATTTGAGATTCTTCGTTGTAGTAGCATCCCCAGGATGACAGCAAGTGCAAACCACTGGAAGTTAAAGCAGTTGTAGCATTGGGTATGTCGATTTGTTTCCTACAGGACTGAAGAGGGAGGGGTAGAAAGGAGGTATAATGACACCTTGATTTCCTTGTTTAAGTTGTGCAGCAGATAGAGCTTAACTAAAACAGAAGATTTGGCACATTATTGTTTCAGTATTCTTTTTGCATCTTGAAGTAGTTTTCCATCCTAATTATAGCTCTGGTTAAAATGAAAACTATAGGAATTAAATATGAAAATTTAGTCTTATAGTAGAATGCGTAATTGAATTTTATGTTGCTATTCAAAGGTGAAAAAAATTGACTCAAGCTTGTATGAAGATTTTAAAAGCCGTTATTTTGGAGATGAAATCCTGCACCGCCTAGATCTTTGCTCCATGTTGAAAAAAAAGCAACCGAATGGTTACTACTACTGTGAGTCCTCTATTGTTTTCGGTAAGTACATCTTCATTTTCCTCTTATATCAATTGTGTGTAGAAGTTATGCCTGAAAACTCATTTTTTTCTGGAGTGTGCATTAGGCAATTCTTGTGATAATATCCATGGAGTCTGACAGAGGTCTGTCCTTCAACCCTGGCTCTCCAGGAACACTGTGCAGTGCTTCTTGCTGACAGCTGAAGTTTAACTAGCCATCCCCAGAATCCAGTTCCATTTCTCATCCTAAAGTGAGTGTTTAAGATAAGTGAGATGTGTCACTCTCCAGAGCTGCTCATCTCTCTGTTGACTATAAAGACAGCCTGTGTGACTAAGTTAGATTAGACACAATAATTATAGATGATTAAATCTAAGTGAAATGTCTCTGGCTTGGCAGAGATGTGACCTTACTTGCACCATATTCATATACAGAGAGAATTTCAGTGGTACAACAGATTTCATAATAAATGTTCAGAATGCCTTCAAGACTTTAAACATTGTACAGACACCTTGCCTAGATCATTGCAATGCTAGAAGTCACAGTTGTGTCCCCCTGCTTTATCTGAACAGAAGTTTCACATCCCTATGATTCTAGGCTTGTCTTCTCATTTCTGCCACAAGTTATGTATAGCTGGAACTTCACGTGGTACGCGTGGAAGATCTGTGGACTGAGAGACTATGGGTTAATGGCTTGTACAATAAAACTCTCTGTGACGGTTAGTTCCCAGTAGCTGATAGTGGATCTTGGGGTGGCTGTTAGTCATATTGAGAACATGAGTTAAAACACTGTAAGTGGAATAACCAGAGAATTGTGAGGATTTTTTATTAAATGCAGTCACCCCTTTAAATCTAGGATGTATTGTGTGATTCATTGGGAATGTCTTTAAAAATAACATTCCTGCACCTGCAGATCTTTAAAAAATGAGATGACGTGGGAAGATGGTCAGGTAGTAATACAGTTTTTATATTAATTGCTTTTTTCATCTGTCCTAATTAGGCTGATTCTTTATATATGTCATATTAGAGGTGAGTCTCAAAAGACAGGTTTATAGCAGGGAACAGGTCATGGTCTTTCGAGGTCAGTTTATATTTTTTCTTCTTTGTGCTGGTATAGCTTGAGTTTTATGTTTTGGGGATTTTTTTTTTTCTGCAGTCTTGTCAAAGGTTGAATGTAGTGGTGTTAGAAAACATGGGATAGTGAAATTCATACTAAAAATTCATGTGAAGCCTTAACTTTGTCTTTTTTCTTTAGAAATATAAATTTAGAAATAGAGCAAAACTCTATTTGGCATGTTGTCAATGATCAATAGCACCATCTCAACAATAATATGGACGGTCTTAATAAATCTTAATAAAGCAAAGTCTTAACTTTGACCTACTTTAGGAAAAGAGAACATCTGTTCTTGTATGGATCCTCTGGTAATAGGAAGGCAATGTGAAAAATGTGAAATTTTACAAGGAGCCTCAACAATAAAATGCTTACTTAAAGACTATGATAAATTTGTTCTTACATACCTTGCGACATTTTCCAGATTTCTGGTAATAAGCAGAAATATACATAAACCAAAAAAAGACCAGTAATCATTCCAACAAGCAAATAACTCAGTGGTTCTAACATTTCCGCTCCAAAGCATACTAGCGTTAGTAATGAAAATATTCACGACCAAGGAATGATCATATCCTCAGAAAGAAAGAACAAAACATGCAACATCAGGGAAACATTCCAAGACTGTTGCCATCCCAACTAGCTGAATAGAAATGTCTTCACTGGTATCTTTTATCGTGTGGACAGTTTTAAAGGAAAGTAATCAGGAATCTGAAAAAGATGAAAACTTCTATTTGTTATGAAGATACTTTGCTAAGGACTAAGAAATCTCAAGAATATAAAGACTTTATGAAGGTACCGTGTCCATCCCCAAATTCTGCAAAACCATTAAAGGTAGGACGAGTACAAGATAAAAGGAAAACTTCTGATCCAGACACATATTCTAGTTGAGGTAATTTTGATGGAAAGATCCAACTTTCAAAAACTTACAACTGACAGAAATACATGTGAATAATACATTATACTCAATTTTTCCTAAGCACATACTGTTTTTTTCATGATCATAAAAACTATAGTTGGTTAATAGGCAGGTTATACCTGGTTATACCTGGTGCCTCATTTGCTGTTTTTCAGCTGCTTTTCAAGATCTGGATTGTTTCATTCTTAAGGCTATAAAACTAACACTACATTGGAGACAATTCCTGTTATTAGGATGAGCTTTACATAAATACTGCTATTAAAAGTTAGTGCTGGTTCCAGGACTCTGTGTAGGGCTTTGATGACTTCGGTTTCTCGCTTGTGGTAACTTGTTTCCCTATGCTGCAGCATCGCTGGTGGAAGTGCTCACTGGTCTTGAGGACTGTTTTGAGGTCTTATGATTAAATACTTATACCATACTTTAAACATGTAAGGCACTTTGCAAATGTTAATGGCTGTTAATGTTTTTGTTTGCACTTAGGGCCACCTTTATTTAGCTTAAGTAGACCGTTACAAAACAACTCAAAAGCAGTACAGAGGAAAAAAAGTCTTAAGGTGCCTGTTTCAATTAGTGACAACACTCTTGCAAAATCCAGACCAGTCAAAATGAGATATATTTATACGTATCTATCTATCTATCTAAATATATTACCACATTTATTACCTCATGTTATGCTTGTCTCATAGTTAAGTTTATATCTGTGTATATAACTATGTATCTAATGTCTTCTGTACATGTTTGTACGTTCAAATATTATTTATGTGCATCCAAATGCTTAGAGAAAAGAGAAGTTACAAGATTATTTAACATGGTATAAAATTTTTTGTTTGAGTGAAATTGAGGCTACACTATTCACAGATATACTTCAGAATATTCTGGAATATGTAGCTGATAAAAAAAAGAATTCAGTAAATAACTCATTACAAATAAAAGCTGTTTAGTAGTATATTTGGTAGATATTGCCCATGTTTTTTCAAAACATGTTTAAATCTTTCTTCTTGAACTTGTCTTCTTACTGACATCTCAGAATGCTAAAATGAGACAGTCAAGTCTTTCAGCTGTCTTTTGAATATGAGTCCCATTAAATGGTTTATAACAGCAGTCAGTCAACTGGTATTCAAAGCAAGAATCAGATGCTTGCTTGGCTTTATCTCAATCCTGGTGTGACAACGTATAAAGAATTTATAGGAAGCCTCATTTTCACAGTCCGAACAGAATTCTCCTCTGAATTATTTTTACATGAGTACTACATCTCGCCTTCTCTAGCCATAGAATTTGAGTGGATGTTCTTCACTGATACCATGTTAAGAAAGTGTAGTATTATTATACCCACTTTTCTCAGTCCTATATGGACGTAGATTGATCTTGCCCAAATACATGCATTTAATTTTCTGGGTTTGTACATGTTAATATATATTTATCTAAAGCCAATAGGAGAAGCAAAACAGTTATATTGGAACATGTATTGTCATATTTAGATGACTTATTTTTTAATTTCAGAGAAGAAGAAACTATATTTTAATGAATTTTTAAAAACTCATTTTAAAACATTTTAAAATGTGATTTGAATAGGGTTTTTAGTAACTATAGGTAGCTAAGACATTAAAATAAACACAGGAGCGAGTTAATGCAGTTCTATTAATACATCAGAAATAGTGAAATTTGAAAATTACTTAATACAGACAAAACACTGGGTCCAGCTCTAGTTCTTTCTACGTGTGCATGTACTCAAGCAGTAATCTTCTTTCCTTGAAGTGTACAGAAGATACAAAAACAGTATTTACTTTTTGTTACCTAGAGTTTGGGCCAGACTTGAGTATTATGCATGCAATAAGATGAAAAGATCTAAAAAGGGATCAGAACTAATGTTAGAAACAGAAATCCATACACATAAAAGAATTGCATACTACGATGGCTAAAAAGTGCCACAACACATATCAGCTTGGCAGCTGCACATTTTAAAAGCATGTTTAAAAATATGGGAAGCATAAAAGAACTGTATGAATAAAGGCAGAGGTGAAACACCTGCTGAGCTGCAGCAATATGTGCAGCCGGTAAACAGGCTTTGACAATATGTTACAGAGCAGCATCCACCATCTTCAGCAGAGCCTACAGACATCTGCATCAGATTTCTGTGTATTTGCATGTCAGTCCCACAGGGAAAGTATTCAGGAGTTAAAATTTGACATGACAGTGACAATAATGTTGAAACTTCAACCTCAAATTAGAGTTCAGTTTATTCTTTAAAGCAAACAAAACAGCAAGCCAACCAAGTGTCCTTCTTCAGACCACCAACCTCATGGCAGCTGTTGTACGTCCCCTCAAATCTCAAAGGAGACCAGTGAATACTAGAATGAGTTGAGCTTCTCAATATATACTCCTTCACCTGAATGACTGGTCTGTTCTTTATGTCATGGTGAAGTTGTTTAATGGAACCTCTGACCATCAAAGGGAGCATGATGTAAATTTTCTTATGTTAAATATGCCTTTAGCATTAAGTGTCTCACTTAAACATTTTCAGGATCCATTAATGAAGATTTTTTTAGACTTGTTTCAAAGAATATTTGTTCATAGTAATATAATCTAAAATGAGATTATACACACATTAAAGAAAGTTATCATATGCCAAGTTGTATTCAGCCTGTAAACTGTGTTAAGGTTCTCCTGAGTGACAAGTAAGGAGAGTTTTATATATCAGACTTGCCCTGTACTACCTCTGAGGTAGAAAAACTTTCAGTAAGTTTGTTGCTTGGTGGAAACCACCCAACAGGTTACTCTTACTTTCTGCACAGCCAGAACTCATATATCTGGAATGTGTTCCAAGTTGGAGGTTAAAGTGCTATTACAGTTCCCCTTAACCCTTGCAATCTAGCAGTGGCAATATGGAAATTGAAATATCAGACTACAAGCATATATTTTATCTGGATAAAAGCACAATAATATGGTAAAAGGGAATGCTCCTTGCTGCTCAAGTAATACCTCAAACAGGTGCCTTCTTAAGTGGCAGAATATTCGTGGATCAATTTACATTTCAGTGGGACTATGTACAAGTTCGGTGTCCAGTCTGACCTTGTCATCAAGGTACCTTCTGCAGTCTCTCTGAAATGGGAGACACCTACAGAAAGTCATTCATCCTGTCCTAAAATGTATGTGTAAGACAGGCAAGATCTAAGAGGTGTCTAAGATAAGCAAGATGTGAGTCTAAGATGCACTACTTGAACAGTTGTTAATATTTATTAATTAGCTTGCTTGCTGTTTTTATATACATGTATATAAAGATACGAATTTTCAACTAAGTGACGAAAAGATCCATTATATTTGCAAGCTTCACATTTCTGAGGGAGGTCAATAACATAATGAGCGGCACACATTACAAACAAAATTTATTCTTCCAGATTGCTGCTATTAGGCTGTATGAATCGTTTAAATAAGTTTTTAGTTACTTAAATCTTAATAACCTTGAGTTAGGATTTAGTGGTGCAGTTTATGCCTCCACGTTACATTTTATGATGTTATCCAGGCGGCTGCTCAACACTCATGTCTCAAACAAAGAACAAGATGCTCCTGGTGGTACCTTGGATAAGAGCTCTCCAGACTGAAGATAAGTTTGTCAGCAATAGATTTAGGGAATACCCACAAAGAAGAAATAGTTGCAGAAGAAAGAAGAAGAGAAGACTCATCTGTACCTGAAACAGAAAAGAGATATGGTAACATCACTCTATGAACTCAAAATAATACCAAGAAGAAATAGAGGGCTGAAAACAAAAGAATTGGAAACCAACTGATAGATGGATAGATTGTCAACATCCCTCGGTTTGCTCTTTTTAAAAGTGCACTTACAGTGTCAAGCGAAAAACAGAGTAATATTTTGCCTTCATCATCAAGGAAGAAGAAGGTTCATATACAGTCTGTGACACAAAGTTTGCCCGGTTTGTCTGAAATCTTTTAAAGTGGCACTGGCTGAAATGAAGAGAAAGACTGGCATTTGTCTCCTTCAGATATTTTCCGGCTCCTCTGTCTACAGATGGTTTGACCTATATGTGATTTATTGATTTTATTCGTACAGCAATTAAAAATTTTCTCACATTGGAAGCAGCAATGGTGACCAAGTAAATACTGTTATTATTGTCCAGATTCTACATCCTGCAAAACTATGCATATTGTGTGTTGGTTTCTTTTATTCTCTTTCTTACTTGAATGACAGTGAATCACTTCTTCCAAAATAATGAATCATTCTTTGATTTTATTTGTTATCTGTCCTTCTTTCTTTTTCTATAATTTCAAAATACCCCTAGGTCTGTTTCTTTCACTTCTGAATTTTTATTTCCTTGATAGTCTGTTTGTAGGCTAGCATCTACTTTTTCCACTATATTAGACTGTGAGTATCTGCTCTTGAGTTCACAGAATCACAGAATCACAGAATAGTAGGGGTTGGAAGGGACCTCTGTGGGTCATCTAGTCCAACCCCCCTGCCGAAGCAGGGTCACCTACAGCAGGCTGCACAGGATCTTGTCCAGGC
>Ga0065711_1030422_pt1 | contig 32556 bp, 19 predicted proteins | sample Hoacrofraction12_FD_59098 | JGI IMG/M metagenome (GOLD analysis project Ga0065711, IMG submission 59098) | Hoatzin crop microbial communities from Cojedes, Venezuela - Epithelial fraction 12 v2 (version 2) | ecosystem: Host-associated > Birds > Digestive system > Esophagus > Crop | place...
TTTTTTTTTTTTTTTTTTTCTGAAGGGCTTAAAATGTACCTTCGCTTACAGAAGGAATTTGTACTGTGACTGAGATCTGATAAAATTTATGGTTGCTGTCTGAACGTTTTTACTGTCAGTTCTCCTGGGGTGGAGAAGTGAATCGTTATTATTACATTGGGGGGTATTTTACCCATTTTAAAACTCCAACCCTGCATAATCCAGAGTAACAACGTGATGCACTCTTTGCTATGCATAAAACTGCCAATAGCATACGGTTAAATAATCCGCCAAATAAGAGGGGATCTCTTCTTAGCGGTTGCTCCTCCTGACCTCCTTCACTTCTGTCCCAATCCTCTTTTCTCCTTCAACATTACTTCATGGGTGAAGTGCAGAAGGGGAGAGAGGGAGGGAATGAATACATAAAACCAATTAACTGAGTTCTTGTTCGCTGTATTGTGATGTGGAGAGAGCAAGAAGCAAGTGCGGAAGAACAGAAGCATGAGATGTCTGATCCCAGCTCCGATTGCCTTTGTAATTAGTTCTCATGCCAGGAATATTTTGCTGCCGGTTTCCGTAAGAAGCTAAAACTCCCTGTAGAATCTCAGAAAGCAGGATGGTCACAGACAGGCGCCCTCCTGTCCCCCTTGCAGCAGGGCAGGGAGGGCATTTGGCTGTACCAGCTGGGGCTAACAGGGCCCCTGATGTGTTTAGTCGGGGATTGGGTTTCTTGCGGCCTGTCCTTAGCTCCCGACTTTGCAGTGAAAGTGCTCCTTTAAATCCCAGCGCTGAACATCCTGCTTCGGGCCTGGGTCTGTTGCCTGCTCAGCAACCCTCAGTACCTTTGGATCACACAGAGCCATGGAGACAGCTTGTGCCTTTCAATTTCCTCGCCTGCTTCATTCCTAGTTTAAAATGTGAAAATCAGAAGGAGCCCAGAGACGGTGTTGTCAGGGTGCTGTAGCGATATTTTGTTAGTATTTATGTAGCAGTTTGGAATATGCAAGGACAAAGTACAAGAGTTGGTACTGAAGCTTTGAAGAAAAGATCTCTCAACTGTCAGATTTATCTTTGAAAGTATGCTATAATTTTTATCCAGTAGGATTTCCTTTTCTCAAAAGAGGCGTTAATAGCCATTCTTATTTTCTATAACAACAACTCCTTCTGTAGTTCCTCCTACCCTCAGAAACCAAAAGCACTGCTGAGTGATCACTCCATATAGACCACTGAACATATTCCCCATACTCTCTACGGAGATGTCAGTTTTAGGAAAAAGGAGACTGTCCTGGTCAGCTGTGCTACGATACTGGAAGACAGGCTATGTGAGAAGACCCCAGTCCCATGTTTTTGAGAAATGACACTGAACAGGCAGTGGTAGAGCAATCTTTAGCCTCTGTGTGTATTACAACTAGCTATCGTCTTTGAAGTTGTCCTTCTACCTTAGTTAATGCATGCGTTGACAGAACGAATGAACAAAACCCACTTCAGCTTACTAACTCTTCAGGAATCATGTTATCTCATTTTCAGAACTCGGAAAGGAATTTTTCATAATAGCAAAATCTTACAAACTCGCATCTAAGAAATGCCAATTTCTAACTTAATTATAGTCTACTTTTTTTATTCAGCGTGGAGATACTTCTAAGTAACGTGTACACAGAGCTACTAAGCACGTAAGTATTTTTAACAATCTCAACTTTGCTATTCCAAAGATGCTTATAATGGAACTTAAGAACTGCCTTGCTTTGCTTGAGTAAATTAATAGCTTTGATAAGAAGCCTGTAATTGTTCTCATTTTGTGCAGCCACTGTTCACAACGTGCTTACCACTCGTCCCACTGGATTGTTTGTTCCTAGCAAACACTTTTTCCATGCCATAGCTGTAAGTCCCAAATCAACATTCCATTATTACAGCAACATATTAACCAGTTTAAAAATACAAAATAATGCAGAACATCTGTACTATCCTGAAAAGGGTTTCTGGCCAATTAGGACAGCATGTGAAAAAAAATTGGTTATATTCTGTTAAAATCAAGACATGTAAGGCACTTCTGTTATTTTTCTATAAAGCATATTATTGTATGCAAGTGAAAAATGTAACTGTTAATAATAAACAACACTTTTTTGGGTTACGAGAGTGAGGTGTCTTTTATATCCACTAAAATAGTGATCAGACACATCCTTACTTAGCCTGGTCTGGGGCTTAGCGAGGGTCAGGGCTTGACCTGTCTTAGCTTGAAGGCCCATAAGGTCACAGCCCAAATGCTGTAGCTGCTTATTCTGTGCCTCCGATGATGCATTCCTCCCGCTCATCAGCCTAAGGACTGATCAGTAGCCTCTGCTGTTGATCAGCGGGAACTGCTGAATTTGCATAGCAGCTATGCGTGTAACAGCTTGGGCACTGAAGCCTGTTGGTCACACATAAGCACATCCAAGCAGAGTTTTGCCTGCATTCGAAGTACAGGATTAAGCTTCGTGCATCGTTTCACCGTCAGTACCACAGGAGGGTGCAAACTGCACGCAGAGCCCTCAGCGCCGTGTCTCAGGAGGCCAAGTGCTGCGACCAGCATTTGGGAGAGCAAAACTCCTTTCTGCCAGCGTCTATGGTTTTCTCTGTAATCAGGTGATCTGCAGCAGCCGCCTGAGAATCAGGCTTGCTATTGTGCTATAAAAGTGAACTGGTTTCCAGTAATGGGGATGATTTCAAAGAAGTATTCAGTATGCTTCTTGTAAGAGGGATTTGGCGAAGTACCAAGGCATGATTTCCTCTGAGGAGGGAAAGGAGGACTGTTTGTCATTGGTGAGGCACTGCAGAAGATCAGGTGAAAACTAGGTGGAAGACAATGTGGCAGGCAAATGGTATAAGGTAAAGCAGAACACCGTCTATTAGATAAGCCACCCCTAAATAGGATCTGATACCACCAGGAACACCAGTGGGTTTTGCACTGTCATTCCTCGAGGAGGAAGCATTAGCAGAGGTCAGGTTTTAAACTCGGTCAAGCAATCCAGCTGGCAAAAGCTGCCAAGATGTTGATACTGAATTATCATCATACTGCAAAAATTCCCCAACTTTATGACACATCGGAGATTGTGCTGGCCAGCTGAATTCTAATAAAATATTTTGTACATTCACATCTTATCTTTGAGAAGACTTTCCACTGCAGTGAGTCCTTTCACACTAGTTTTCGGAAGCTGTTGGGAAGTACAGGTCAACGCTGACTGAAACCTCATTTTCAGTTTAGTTATGAGTTACTTATATTTCACTGATACTAAGCTATCTCAGAATTCCTGGACTATATTTTCTCTTCTGTCATTGTGGGCAATGGATAAATATGAGCAGAACTGAAGTGTTTGAGTCATGGTTTTACTGAGTGTGTTTCAACAAAATTCCTCCTAATTTAGAATCATTTAGAATATCAGTTGAATGTAACAGGCTATTTTTGTCCTTTAACATCCCAGATTGAATTATATTAAAGTGGATCAACTTTTAAAGTAAAATAATAAATTTAAGCAAAATCTAGGGCAACTGAATGTGCCCATTAGTAAATCTTTACTACGTTAACCTAATTAGATGATAATGCAATGCAGAATACAAAACATCCAATGTATGTAATGAGGCTATGCAAGTCCCTTGGGACTGCATGTTGTCAGAAATTATCAAAATTCAAAACAGACACACAAATGAAAGTACAAACAAGGGCAATGTAAAACCAACTATGCTAAGCTTAAAAAAAAGAAATATCCACCAGTGGAGATGCAGCCATATTAAATGAGCATTTTTCTCTGGTTCTGTGCCAGTCATTTAAGAAGACACCCATACCTGAAAGTGCCTACGTTACCAGGATACACAAGCATAACTACAGAGCTTCTGGGTTTGTATTTAACATTATAAAGCAATGAGCAGAAAGCTGGAAGGCACATACACTAAATCCGAAACTCCTGAGCATCAAAGGTCTGGCTCTATGTTAAATTACCTTTGTGAACAGTTAGGTTTTTCAAACATCAAGACAAATGATTGCTTTACAGAGAGAATTTACATTCTTTCTAAAGTTAGGAGAAGATGGAAATAAGCATTCAGTGTGTATTCTATCAATGAATCACATGCGTTTTGAGCCTGTGATTGTATTTATACAAGGAAATTCTGATGCTTTCATAGGCTTTTGGAAGGAGGTGGGGTCTTTTCTGGATACTAGCAGGTCAATCTCTACCATTCCCCCACTTTTTGAAAATAACCTTACAGAGGCAGCTTTCATGAAAGAAATAGGTTATCTGAGGACATGAAATTCAAAATGGATAAAGGGCTAGATCCACATATGTACTTGGACATTGCAATACAGTTTTGTAACATCAAACTATGTTTACTGGATAACCGTCTACTTGATAGTAGGAACTAAGTAGTCGAAAAACCTTGGTCACCCAAGATCTTATTCTTCAGGGACACAATACACCCCCAAATCTTCTCCTGAAATTGGTCCTCAGTTATCCTTTCATAACAGCAGAAAGCACTGGTTCCTTTTGAACAACAAAAGAAGTAAAGCAGCTGTTTGCCTTTTCCTTACTGTCTTAAGAAGCTTGAAACCTAGGCTCAAACCCTCATCTCCCAGCAGCCAGCCTGGAGACTACTCTGCAACAACCTCCTGGTTGTGGAAGTCGGGGGGGCGGGGAGAGTTCAAGATTTCTTGGTGTGGAATGAGAAAGAAGAAGAGGGAGCATAGCGCTGTGTGACGGAGCACACAAGGCTTTCTCTGGGCAGAAGGAAGTGCTGGGTTCCAGTCCCTGCTCCAATGACTGCTTATACATTCTGCTTTAAGTAGTAATTGGGTAAAATATTGAAGCAGTCCCTGGATGAGACATGTGCAATGGAGCCAACAGAAACCACAATGCACCTCATGTACCAATTCTGCAGAGATACACCAGATTTAAAGTACTTACTGGTCTGAAGTGATACCATCTTCTAGTAGCTAAAAAAAGAAATTTGTGAATATTGTGCTACAACAAGCAGAGTTTCTGTTTGCTTCACTTCAAGTATCGGTGATCTCTCTCAGAAGCAGCAAGTTGAGATGCTCCACATTTGTAACTCGCTGTTAACTGTGAGATGAGCTGAGGGATCAGATACTGTCAAGATAATCTCCAGAGATCTCAGCGACTTCCACTGAGGAAGATACCCATCACAAGAGAAAAATAAGGAAAATCTGCTTGATTTTTCTTTTTCAAATGAATACATTGAAAAGCAAGGCATACTTCATTCAGTGTAACCACGACCTGCATATAAATGGGGCCGAATAACATTCAGCTTAAACTGGCCATGTTGTGCTATAGCCACAAGTTCTCTTGAAAAGCTGCTTAGTAAAACTACGCTAACAAAAATGTGGATTCTTTTTGCATGTCACCTGAAAATTAATATCATCAACATGACAGCCCTGACATATAACATATTTAATTCCTTTCTTGATTCCTCACCTATTTCCTCTATTTAGTTTTTCAATATGAATTGCAGGATTTAATCCTGAAATAGCTTACCTACATCACAGAAGCTGACAGAAAGGTACTGAAGGTTTTGCAGATGGGAAGATAATATTTTGAGCTCTGAATTTCTGGGAAGCTACAGCATGTGGAATAGGTATTTTAGCTGAGTTTTATCCTAAAACCATCAGCAAGATAAAAGTGCTACTTCCATTATAATTATCTTGTTTCAAAACTAATGCTTCACAGATATTGATACCTAAAATGTCAGGATTTTATGGCCTCAAAATCATGAATTATTTCTGTAAAAGAAATGCATATACCTTAGATGAGTGCTGTATATAGCTGTTGCAAAAAAACTTCCCACTATCTAAAAATAAATTTTGTATTAGTTTTTAATTGCAGCTATCTTGCATCTGTTCAGATCTGCCTAGTCTGCCAGACACAGAAGCGAGTAAAATGATAGAACAACTGAGCTTTGAGGAAGGCACACAGAGTTTTACCTGCTTACTACGCCTACAAGGCCAAGCACGTAACAGAGGAAGAGTCTGGAATAAGAAATCATCCAGCTTCAAATACTTTCCTCAGCCTTCTAAACTTCTCATTGTAGACTGCATTATATTATATCTATATGTTTCAATAGCAAATCAAATTACTCCTGCCATACAGGGTGTATCAGAGTATGAAAACACTCTGGACAGCTAAGAGCAAATTAAAGTTTTAAGTCACTTTTTAATCTCTGATGGGCACAGATTGTTTTCAAGAAAAAAATAAAAGGAGGACTTAGAAGAACTTTTTTAAATGACATAATGAAAATCTAAAACACTGGTATTGATATTCTGCTTTCAGTAACAACTGAACATCCCTGACTGGTAAGTTTCCCTCCTTACAGAATTAAATATTCACTCGTCCTTTTCAAACTGTTTCAATCCCATGTTTTAAAACAAAGTTTCAAGACTTGATCCAGCAATGAGTCAACATTTAACTATCTGAAAATACATGTTCTTCTAATTACACAACACTAGTAATACTGTTAATTATTAAGTTACCAGATTTTTTCCTCTTATAAAATCCATTTTACGTTGCCTTATGTTTGGTTGAAAATATTCCCCACCGAAGGTTGAATTTACTTGAAAATTTTTAGTCAAAGGCTGACTGAGAAGCCTAAGAGCAAGACGATGAACATATCCAGTAGTTATTTGTCAACACTGAAAATAAATATCCCAGTGATCTTTTTTGAGAAGACTCTAAGCTTTGGGACGGCTACTTCAAATATGAATATCCTTTAAGCTAGACATAGGCCATTTGCCATCTTTGTTAAAAATCTGTCTACATTTGTCAGTGATAAGTCTTGGAGATACAGTATCATCTGTTATCCCTGGCATCAGAGAGTATAAAGTAAAGCTTTTGAAGTTTGGGTTTGATCTCACTGCTGTGATGAGAAAGCTGCTCCAGAACCTACTGCTTTCTTGATTACAAGTAATCTTCCTCTAGTTGCCACCTGAAACTTATTCCTGGTCTTTTGTTTTTTGCAACAACAGTGCTCATTTCCTTAAATACCTTTTTGCTTCCCTGCTGCGTTCGTAGCCTGCACTGTACCTCCTCTCAGCCTTTTTTGGTTTTGCTGAGCGAGTCGACTTCTTTTAATCTCTCCTCATCTGCTAGTAGTCCTTTGCAAAGTTAAATAGTTTGCTTTAACTATTCCTAGGGCCCAGGTGACTACCAATGTGATTTTACCAGATTTTTTTCTTTTTTAACAAGGCCATGTTTGAATTTATCAACTAAAATGTCTTCAATATATCAACTAACACCTCTTCAGATTGGTGCCTACTAAACAAAGCCTCTCAAGACTCTCACGGTCTTGACAGCTGCCGGACGAATACCCCACCACCACAGACTAAGCGAGCAAATTCCACCCTCGCAGCTCTTACCTCCGCTCTCAGGACACCTACTGTCCTCGCTGGGGAGTTGAGCAGGATCCTTCCAGCTCGGAGATACGGAGGCAAAACTAATCTTTCCATCTAATGGTTACCTGCTGTGGTTGCGGACTGGTGGCAGTGCGGGCAGGAGGCATGGAGAGCAGGGGAGGGCAGGCACCAGACCTGAGATGCAGGAGACAGTTTCTTTTATGCTCTCTGTGACTTGCTCAGCCGTGCTTAGCCAGCAAGAGGAGGAAGCCGTACAGTCTGAATGTAGAGAGGACAAACACCGGAACCGGTGCACTGGAGGAAAGGGCTGGAGAAATATGCTGGGACTGACATCCTGAGGGACAGACACAGAGACCGACAGGCTCTGGGAGCTGCAGCTGAAAGGTGTTCAAGGGAGCAGCAGACTCCATGGATAAAGACCGGAGGAGAAATGGACCTGCAGGGTAACCGCTGGGACTAGTAACCATCAATGCTGGAGAGAGCGGATCAGGGAGAGCTAAGGATCTGACGTGCTGGCACTGCCTCAGCAAAAGGCTTTGAACAAGGTACTCTGAACAAGGAGGGTAGGAGCTGTGTGTGAGGAGGTCTCCGAGAAGAGAGACAAGAGCCAAAGAAGATACGCATGGTGTATGCAACCAGAGGCCACAGGGAGACACAGAAATCAGAGGCTGGTTGAACAAATGCCTCAGAGCAACAAGATGGCTGACCAGGTGAGCCTGGGAAGGGCAGTGCAAGGGGGTGACGTGGAGGAGTGATGCAAGGACTGACAAAGCGAGAGGAGAAGGGCAGTCAGCAGAGGAGTGAGGACTGAGCAACGAGGAAGGACCCAGTGGTGGGGCAGAGGCAGGTCAGGAGCAGGCTGGAGGAGACAGGGCAGAAAGAGCCACGCTTGGGAAGAATGAGCGCAAGAAAGCACAGTGCCCGACAAAGCCTGGCAGGAAACAGAAATTTCACCCCAGCTCTGGCCATTAGCAGATATCTGAGAGTTTCTCTAGAAAAAAGTACCTCCTCCCCTATGTTGCTGATTCATATGGAGGAATACAAATATCATCAGTCTCTCCCTGAAATCCAATAGCAGAATTTTCTGTGTAGTAGTTCAAGTGTCAAAACCTACTGATGAGCCACACAACGGAACTTTGTTTTTAAGTTTACTTTTTTAACAACAGTAGGAAATTAAACACAAAGTTCTTGTTAAAATACTTAAGGTTGCAAAGTCAAGCATTAAAATGTTACCAAATCCCAGATTCAAGGTTCACCACGCAACCTTAGTTCAGCCTGTTTATTTGTACATCAAGATGCAGTCATAATGATGCGATCGTATGCTATTCCATCTCCACTGTCTTGCTCTTATTTAGTGCAAATGATGGGCAATACTCATTCCATGAACAGTTGGTCAATATTGTGTTTTGTCATCCTCTGTTCAATGGGCAGCCCCAGAATTTAACTTGTTTCATGCTGTTTGAATGGTGGTGTGAAGAAGAAATTATTATCTCATAGACTGTTTTGTGGCTCTGTAATATCTGACTGCTTCATGAATACTAATGATCTTTCCCATTACACAGGATGCAAACTGAAACCAGGAGGTCAGTTTTGATGCGTAGGTCAAATTGAGATGCCAAGGATCTGATTTTTAAGAGTTATTGGAATTACATATCAGTAATACTCAGCACACGGCACACAGGGAGTTCAGTGGTGAATGGCAGCCTGAGAACGTCTATAAACCCAACTACATGCTTTGAGTCAGGCACTTCAAAAATGGAAGATAAAAAATGTTTTAAGCCAGTTGTTTGGCACGTTCACAGTGACCTTGTGCCCACTCTTTAATCTCCAAGGCAGCACTCACTGCTTTTTAGAGAAATGAGAGATCCTCTCTCCTCCTGAAATCTCCTGTTTTATTCATTTACACACTTTACAATTTCTGCAGGAGAACTCCTACACATAAGAGTCACCCTAAGAGCACTTCCATCCTACGATGAATACAGAGTACATCCTGTGAAAAAACAGTACGCCGTCATACAGTTAAAGTCTGTATGACAATGCAGATGCGTAATCGACTGAATTAAAGTTGCACGTGTAATCTTAATTCCAGCACTTCCTAACATTTGAATACTTGCCTTTGCCAAACTATTATTTTGAGATAACACCCATGTGCAATGTTACATGTAAATATGAATGGATAAGGGAGTCCCTTGCTATATAAAGATACGCTGTTTATGTGCCACAGTAGGATGTTACACAATACAACTCTGCAGGCTGACTCCTGTGGCAGTGAAGGAAAAGGAAACATCTGCATTTAGACTCTATAATTACTACACATCTATGAGACAATTACTGGTCATTTTTAAGTTGTGGAAACAACACCATCATAACAAAATCAGAGCTGATTAGTATTTTTTTTTAGCCTGCCTTCAGCTACTGCACAGAATTTACTATTTATGATTACTTACATGCAACATTTTTTCATACAATTAAAACCGCCAGCACCTTTTAGCAGCTTGGGTTTACATTACTACCTCTCACAGACGGACACTGGGATTTTAAAAATGGAAAATTTTGAACAGTTAAAAATTTAATTTCTCAGTGAGGCTGCGCTGCATACATGTAGTATAATTTTATCAATGAACACAAAATCCCAGTTGATACAAATCATGGCAAAATGACAGTGCCAAAAAAAAAAAAAGTATTATACATTCTTCAAGCCAGAGTTTTACAGTGCTATTTCTTTGATACAACAGTCGAATAATATTTTATCTCATTCACTTCTAATTTAGTAGCAAGTTAGCTTCAGCTCCAAGGACTAATATGATGCAAAGTCAGGTTTATCATGAAGCTACTGCAGTCTGAACAAAAATGTAATCCACAGTTCAGAAACGTCAAACCATCATATTGGCAAAGGTGTTTATTTGATAGTAAGCACTATTTTTACATCAAAAAGAGTGTAATTGGATATGCTGCTTGCTTCTCCCCCCCCCAAGACGAGCTACACCGCTTTCTTTTTTCTGAGCTTGTAAAAGAGAATAGAAGTCAAAGTCACATCCTACAACAAAGATCGCTGTATTAGCTTCATGCTGATGGTGCACTTTGACCCTCTTTCAACACTTTAGATCAAACAGAGCCAGGCTAGTTTAAGCTCTCATCCCCTTTTCAGTAAATAAGCATTTGCCTGGGGAATGAAAATTGATACAGACAAAATAAAAATTGTATGGAATCAGCTTAGCTATCAAGACTAAACTTCTTATATTAGAGGGCTTTGCCCACAGGTGTAGGATGATTTGAAACTGTGTATAGAAAAATAACATATATTTGATGATATTTGCAACAACCCAAGCGTAAATCTAAGTAAATACACTCAAGCATGATCATGCCACAGGGACAATTAATTCAAATTACCTTAACTCTCCAAATAAGAGCTAGCAGTGAAAAGTCAGTTAAAGTGCTCTAAATGTGGATTTGTACTGTTACTGCTATGCTTATTTCTAAGTATTTTTAGGTATATGTGTCATTAATCATTATTAGCACTATTGCAATTAACTGTTTCTTCTGCACTATGCCTAATAGTGGTAATAATTCATCCACAGAAAAAAAAAAATCACTAGAAAGGCAACTCAACAATAATTTTAAATCTCAGATCTAACTCTTCAGTGTTACCACCATGTTTTAACAAAACGTAGTTGTAAAGACATCACCTCCCTAGCCTAGTGAAACTCATGGCAATAAACCTTTAAGAAATCCCTTCAAAAATCTAAACTACCTGGGAGCTGGGCAAAAGGACTGGAAGAAACAGGCAATTGCTACAATGCACTAGATGAGCTGCAGGGTGGAGAGGGAAAAGCAGCCAAGAGGAAATCGGGAGCAGGCAGCAAGGGAGGAGGTCACAGAAGCTAGCAGAACAGCAGGAAAATGAAGTCTTTGTGCAAAACTGTTTGTGAAGAATTTATCAGTGAGGAGTGATTTGCTATAAGAAACACAATAAAACACAACAGTCAAGAAACAGATGTAACCAGTCTCTTGGTAAGCGTGTGTATGTTTGGAAAGAGAAGAGGTACCTCTGAAGTCAACCCAATGGCTACTGATGGCTTTCTCTTTATTTCAAAGATGACTGGATTTAGCGTGAATAGTTACATTTGCAAAGATCCTACAGACCTAAAATAGGTTCCTAGAGGTATTTTAAAAAATGTTTAAGATGGCTAGATGCTTAAATTTTCTAAGAACTTTACGAATCAATCACCTAATAAACTCTCAGGTGCTTCTCAAAATCCCCATCAATATCCTTTAGGTCTTAGAGCAAAAAATGCAGTCCTTGTTTCCCTTTTTATATTCATTCACATGCTCCCTGCATTTCTTCATTATGGCTGAGCTCAAATTATCCTGAGAGAGGATGTGTGTCTGTGTGTACACGCACACGTGCATGCAGAGTCTGGTAGGTCACAGCTTTGTCATACGTTTTGAGAATATTAATATAGCGTTAATAAAAGTGCTGAAGGTGAAAGATTAAATGATAATGTTTTGCCATATTTGCTTCTAAATGTGATTCACAGGAGACACAATCCAACACAAGCAGATGTCTTCAAAAGAAAGAAGCTGTGAATGCAATCTATAGACTATATAGCTAATACTTGGAATTAACCAAGTCTTGTGCAAGGTGATGAGTAATTTTTGTATGCCATTTGTATGAGGTCATTCAAATATCATGTAAAGTACATCATGGTATTGGAAAACTAGTAAATAACACCAGAGTAAGAATAAATGGAAATTAACAAAATGAAATGGCAATTATTTAAAGAGATGTATGAAAAAACTCCTAAAAACCCTGTAGAACAACTTCATCCATATGAAAAATTTCATCTCAAGTAGGCTGTCAGCTAATACCCATACTACTTCTATAAATTATTTGGTATCAGGTGTTTAAAAATCCTCCAAAGTGTTTTTCTTACAGAATTGTAATACTGTTTTTCCGATAGGTTTTAAGGCTTAAACACATAAAAGCAAAAATCAGGATAGCTGAATAAGACCATGGATGGAACAGCTCATGGCTTTACATGCATTAGAAACCAATTTACTTTGCTGTCAAGCTTGCACCATCAGAGTCTTTACAGTGCAAGCTTCCCTTCAGTCATGGGAGTAGTCTCAGTGGAGCCAAATGAAGCTGCTCACATCAGTAGATTTTTCACATGTGTCCTCCCAGACATCTGACCTTCCTCTCAGTTCCCTTGTAGTGACTTGTACCAATGCTGCACCTACCCCTAAGGAGCTAAATTGCTTCAGCAAAGGGCAGTCTTTAAATACTAGAAACAGGTTCATTAGAAGGCAGTGAGAGATACCTACAAGCAGCAGTGCTTCTGAGATCGTCCTGAATAATCATTATTTGCCACCAGTTTGTTCTTTGTAGGTTGTTACTTCAGAGAAACATGTTTTTTTAACACTATTCAGTAAAAATCACCTCAATATTTGCCGTCGCTACAGTGCTCGGGCAAAACAGACCAAGAAGTTTGGATATGTAAAGTACAACGCTTTGGAGCAGAAACAGGGATTTCACATCTGAAAGTGAAGGAACCAGGTCTATATATGCCCCAGTCTCTGTAGTCTCCTCTGCTGTATGTCTTACAGTGATCCTATTATGACAAACACAAGTACAAATTTTGGTACTACGTCTCATGATCTTAAATAATCCGTGGTGGATGCATGAGTCAGGCAATTTAGGAGCCCTTCAAACTGTTTAACAATGGAGATGTCAAAAGATACTGCTTTGACAGCATCTCTTGTCAACTATGTATTTAGACGTACAGATGAAACTAGAAATTGGCAGAACCGTATGTTTAACTGACCCCACAGCTCGGGAGGAGTATGTTTACACAAACTCAAGGCTATCTTTTGGTTCCAGGCCAGCACAGGAAAAAAAAACTATTAATAATTTGCAGAGGTTTATACTTTTGCTTCAGAGCAGACCACTATTTAAAATATAGATAATATTTGCAAAATGCTTGTAATAAAACCCCCAGTTTAAAATTTTCCCTGGAGAAGTACTGGTAGACAGCAGCAAGCTCACAACAGGAGACTTTTGTGCACCCTTCCACGCCTTCAGAAAATTTAACTACCCATACAGAATCAGCTACCCGATTCTTGAAAGGAGTGGTATGTAACACTCCTTTGACTTGCATTAAGTCATGCTAATTTAAAGAACATAATTCTGTTTCTTGTCAAGAGTTCTCCATTGTGTTCAAAAACTCAAAGCACACTTCAGTAATAGGTATCTGTACTCTGCTTGGTGTGAAGCTGATGTAAAACTGTCACCTATAGAAAATGCCAGAACAAATAACACAGCCACCAATGAGAGGGTGACCCACAGGGCACAAGGTATAACAACGTGCCGTAAAAGGGGTAAGCTACACACCATTATGTTGATGTTGCACGGCTGTAAGATGAATAAAATCAAGCGAAAATGGCTATGAATTTCTGTCTGGTAAGGATCAGTAGTAGGACAAAATGTATTTAATGTCTTCATTAACAACCTGGAAAGTGTAAAAAAATTAATGAAATTTTCAGAGAAAACTAATGTTCTGTTTCTGCAAACATCTGTTCATGTAGATTTTCAAGGGGACCAATTATTGTCTTCAGCGGGATTACTCCCATACACACAATTACACTTAATTTAGTTCTGCCAAGATCAGGGACAATACTAGAAAGATCTCAGATTGCTACACAGGAAGTGAGAAATAATCCAAGCAAGTTCAGATAATTATAGCTGTGGCTAAGAAACTGCAAACCAAGATTTAGACACAACAAAACCAACCAAATACAAAGGAGTTGTACAAAGTTGTTCTAAAGGAGCAGGAATAAGAAAGCCTGGCATCTAAACATCCAACAATACTTTTAATCTGAAAAGTCTTTAAGCATATACCTTAATACAGCAACAAAACAGGCTAACAAATTTTAGGATTGATTACTCAAAAATTTCCTGGAGCAAAGAAAAATCTTTCCATAAGGCTGTTTTATAGTTACTTTGGAAATACCATTCTCTGGTGAGAAAATATGGACCAAAAAGCTCAAATAGGAAAAAAGCAACAAAAATGATCAGAAGGAGAACTGTTTTATGAGAGGAAATTATGTCCTCTGGTTAGCAGACATCATACATCATTTTTTTCAAGTGATGACTAAGCAGGATATGGCCATAGCTGCCTACAATAATTCCATAGTGTAAACATCAAGACAACAGATGATTTATTTAAAGTGGTTCAAGTGGGCACAGCTAGGAATAACAGGAAAAAATAATGGAAAGAGATTATGCAGACTAGAAAGAGCATTTCTGGCACTGAATCATGTAAAACTGTACAAGATCAAGGCCAAGAGTCTCATCTTCGAGACGCTGAGACTAAGTGGAACGAAGCTGCGACAAACTGCGGGATGGACAACGTGGTGACTGTGTGGAACTTCACAGCGCTGCAGTGATTTGTCATGGCATGGACCTTACGCACCCTGTCGCCACAGCATTAATAATACATTCAGAATAATTTACAACGTACATGAGAAATGAAATTGGTGACTTATGTTTTCTGGATCATAGTTTAATAGAGATAATGATTTATTCTTTTTTGTAGAAATGTGAGTTCATCGAGGCTGTTGAACAACAGGCTATCAAAAGAACTATATAACATTGCACATACTGCAAAAGCAATTTCAAGATAGTGACTTAATAATGACAGCACTGAGAGAACTTTTCTCTAAATCTAGGATTTACTGTTGTTTCACTGGTAGGTCATCAGACACAGCAAGACCTATGAAATGATAGGAAAGTGAAGTATATAGTAAAACTTGCACATTTCCAGTTCTTACACTTTTTTTCTTTATTTGCTGGTCCTGAAGTCCCTGACGTGTTACTGACTCTTGGGAAAAGCAGGGCTTTCTTAGCTTCACTGATCCATTCTCTTCAAGGCCTGTTTTGCTGCTTACACTGTTTCCACAGTTTTAGCTCTTTAATTCAGCACCACTGATGCTTTTTTTCCCGTGTTGGTGATCAGTGGCAGTTGGTAAGAGCCTCAGCAATTACAGGCAGGCTTACCCTCGGCATAGGCCTGCCGTGGAAAAAATTAAGATCAAACAAAAAAGGGAATCGAAAAAACAGAAGTGGAATGGAAAATAATAGAGGAGATGATGGAAGAGATGAAGGAAAGACAACAAAGCAGGGAAAGGACCATAAGCAAGTAATGAACAGAGGAGAGCCTGGTGAGAGGCTGGGCGCTTCATAAGAATAACAGAGTTAGACAAAGTAGTCTGGAGAGCAAAACAGGATGAGAGTGAAAGAGAGATGGTTGAGAAGAAAGGAAGAGCAGATCCTTTACGAACAGTGTAAGACAGATCCATCAGATCAAATTAGACCACAGGAACAGCAGCAGAGTAAAATAAATAAAAAGTAGAAGCATGAGAGAACAGAGGAAGTTGAGGAATAGTGAAGTGAAAGCAGAGAAATGAGATCTATCAGCTAGAAGGTAAAAATTCTGGCAGTTGTTGGCAGCTCTGGCTTTCTTTGCTTTGCACAAGTTTCTTGCTCTCTCAGGCAATGTACTTCCACTAGGGAATACTCTTTCTCAAACCAACTTCAGAGCTCACTGATAGTTCTTGGTGCTCAATTAACACAAACTTAGGAAGGTTCAGTTAGGTTGGAGCCTCCTCGAGATAAATCTTTTTTAGGGTATGCTCAATAGCTACCTTTTTAGTAATACTGGCTTAACAGAAGTAGTGCAACCTCCTTAACATTGGCACAGATAGGTTAGTCAGCAAATGCATCAAAGCAATGAGGTCTCATTAAAAAGAGAAATGCATTATGTCTGCAGGAAGTATCTTCACGCACATTTACATTAGGAACTGTGTAAGTGTTTCAATGACTTGCATTTCCTCACTAAAAGTCGGTTATCAGTATTAAAAAAACTATGTATAGATCAAGCTGAGGAGCAAAGAATGATAAGATTTGATACAAGTTTTGTTGAGCAGAAAGATTTTAAATACTGTATAAAGCATAATAGACCTCAAATTGTATCCAGTAATGAGATTTAATATAAATTTGGTTCAGTACCTAGAATCTCTGATAAATCTGAGTGAGGAATTTCAATAACTTACATGTGTGCTATAAAATCCTGTTAAGTAATATCACTATAAAACTATCAAATGAAATATCTTATTTGAATATTGACTATAGACTGAATATTAAATAAAAATCAAAATTCGAAACCCCCTTTTCAGAACTGGATTTTTTTTTAGAGTTATGCGTCAACATTAAATACAGTCTAACAAACATACCTAGATTTGCTGAACATGAGAACGGAAAAGTTAAACAGAGGAACAGAATATGGATGGCCCAATAAAGTAGAATTATATTACATGCCTCTGTAATATACTTTGAGTGCTATTTATCCCTAAAGGTAGAATACTCACAGGTTTTCGAGTTGGAGTAACTTGAACAGAATGATAAAATTCTGGTTGAACTCGGCTGCTTTTCTTGATTTTTCTTTTTCTTACAGAAGTTTCCTGCTCACTTAGGTGGTGAGCTTCCACTATAGGTTGTGTTTCCTCAAGACGAGCTGCTACACGTCTTCTAGCATGACGAGGACTTGATCTAAAGCCCTGTAACAGAAAAAGCAATCATCGTGTTTGACATCTCCCAGAATGGAGCCTTGTAACAACAGAAAAATCATACAGGATCTTAACAACAACTTGAGGTACAAGCATGCTCAAATTAATATAACGTCCATGTATACTGCATGTAACAATAAAGAGATGTTGCCAAGTGCTGTTGATATCATATTTGGTTTATATTTCTCAATTATATGTTTTATTGACACAGCTATTGGCAGCAACTCCTGTTGCTTTTCTTTATAAGCTCACACTTTTAGTTATTTATAACTAAATAGTTCTAATTTAAAATCTATCATTAAAATTTTCCAGGTTAAATCTTGGCCTCGTGAGAAATTGTTTTAAGGAGTGTAAGCTGAAAAGGTGTATTTTTTCCTGAGAGTGACAGTGAAGAAAAATTGGTAGCTGGCAACACTTAATTATGACTGACAGTTCTTGTTAAGAGTTCTGATGCTACTAGATTTGGGGGAAGACCTTACCATTTGGAATAAAATAATTAAGACAGAGTGCTGTCTTTTGCTGTTATCTGAGAAATACATGTATATTTGGCCAAATTAATAAATTTGGGAAAAGCTGCCCTTCACAAATGCTATTTAGAGGCTTGCTGTGAAGACCTCTGAGCATCATCCAGAATGTCTCATAGCCTTACAGAATTTCATTCCTTTAATGGCAACACGTATCATGTAGCCCCTGTACTGCTACCTGCAGAGCATTTACAATGAGCCCTCCCTCATTTCACCCAGTCCCCTCATGAGCATGCACAAGCCTGCCATGCGTCATTTGTACTGAATACAGTGTTGGTTGATATTAAAACTTGGCCAGGTTGTAAATAAGAGTTTAATTCATGTCAGTTTTCAGAATAAGTGAGCCAAATCTATGTTCTTTGTGACAGTCTGCAGTTTAAGGACTACATTCCCTTTCAAATCCAGGAACAGATGCAACAATTCCTAATTTTCTACCTTCTTATTTCTTATAGTAAAATATCTCCTCTGAAGTCCTTATGCAACCGACCCAGCACTCTAGAAATGGCTAATCCATATAAAGAATCAAACTTCTGCAAGGTGGGATTTTAGTGAAAACTGCAGAAATCTATGCTGTAAATCTAAATATCCTGAGTTCCTGCAGCTGAAAACTAGTGGGAGCAATACATTCCATATAAACCTGCTGTTATTTTTTTCCCCTTTCCCTTACCCTCTTGGGTTTTGTGTTTTGTTTTGCTTTTTTTAAATTTTGTTTTATTTTAATTGGGGAATCAGCATAGAAAAGTTATGCTAAGATGTTGTTATGTTGGTAATTTAAAGCAATCAAAAGTCAGAGGTATGGCGCTCTGCAAATTTGATTTACTCCTCTAAAGTTCATGAGACTGCAAGGGAAGAGAGCTGCAGCCTGTTCTGGGCACTCTGACAGACAGGCAGCTGTTTTCATTATTGAAAGGTGTGCTCCATTAAGTAAATATACCCCTAAATAGCCAAAACACACAAACATATATTTACATACACATGCCAGTAATTGCTACAGATACACATTGCATGCAACAGATGATGTGAAAAGGTTGAAGAGCCAAGGTGCAGTATCAGGTGAAGTAACTTCCAGGTAGCAACCTTCTACTCCTGGACACTGGACAAGAGGGACAGGAATAGAGCCCAACTCTCCCTAGTCCATCTGGGAGGTTCATGTACGTGCTGCATCAGGGCTATGAAGTACATACGATGGAAAGATACGGCCAAAATTTCCTGAATACTTTTTATGATCCCACCTATTCTACTGAAGCAATAGTCATTCAGACTACACGTACGGCCAGACTTTGGCTCCTTGTATCTTAACAGAAGCAGGACCCTGTCCATATCAACCAACACAAGCAATGAAGTGACAGCCACTGCAGCCAGCAGACCTGCGCAGATTTAGGAAGATCTCTAAACATTCATAGATGTAGATCTGTGAGATATTCTGTCGCTCTCTTGCAGTAGGAACGCTTAGTGCCTCATTTTCTTTCTATACTGGGAAATAGCTGACGGATACTTACAATATATCATTTAACGTGATACTGGGACTGTTCAGCGTGACATGGATAAATATAATATGGGGAGCCTACTATTACAGAGCTTACTTCTTGTGGAAATTTTCTTTTACAAAAAAATGTTACTGTGCACCAGGGATTATTCCATAGTAAAATACTCCTTAAGAGACCAAAATACCCAGCAAATCTATTCTGAGTTCTGAAATCAGAAGAGATTTTCTAAATGTGAAATGCATTATGATTCATTTACAGACGATGGCTACTGGCCGAAGCCTGGTAATATACCCTACGCTACAGCTGCTCCCTCACCATGCTCCCATCCCCATTAGCTGGATAAAACTCTTTGGGAAAGTATGTTTATATAACAGAAGAATTTGGTAGAAGCTAAGCAGCTCTAAAAGTGCTTAGAGACGCATGCCAAATAGGGATTTAAGTATGTGGATCTCTGCCTGAGTGACTGCACCTCAACATACTTCAGGGTTTACTGATTGAGTATTATGCTTCAATATGAAAACATCGCTTGTGAGTTCCAGAAAAGTCTGTTTATAGACAATGCTTCTCCTTTGTATTTTCTGTATTTTTCTCTTTTGCTGTTTATGGCTAGCAAGAAAATGGGGTCTTTATCTCTTTAAGAGCTCATCTGCTTCTGTTTGCTGACGCTTATTCTTCACTTGAAGTCATAATCTGCCTGCAGCATCACAAATGATTGCTCTGGGGAGGATTACAATGCAATAAAGGCAGAGGATCATGATTTCAGGTGGAAAATTAATTCCGTATCAACAAAGATAACGTTACAAGGGCAGAGTTCTCAGACCAAAACCCAAAATGCTTACTCATTCCTGAAATGAGACTTGGCCAGAGCAAAAACCCAAATCCGGAAAATTTCAACATTTGGTACTCAAGAATGAAGACAGGAGTCAAAAGTGATGTAACGTATGGGAGCTCAAAGCAAGACTGGAATGGCCAGTGATTCCTTCTCAAAGGTGAAATGAACAGACACTCCTTGTGTCATCTGTGTTATTTATCCTTCCTCTGAACCCAAAATTGAACACGTGTAATACTATTACAGCAATTAAAATTAAAAAATATGAAAATGACACAAATACCTGTTTGATAAAGAGCACGCTATTTTAGATGTTAAGCCAGCGCTCACAGGAGAGCAGAAAAGAATTACAAAATACTCAGGGATGCACAGTACAGCACCTGAGACCAAATCACTGAGCAAACGCTACAGATTTTAAAATCACGCTGGCAATACAATGAGGTTGCTGTAACACCATTAAGCAATTTGCAGTTTCCGGTATCATGTGAATGCTGTGTCACTGGACGGTGACAAACCTCTTCTTGTTCTTTGCATCAAGAGTTGCTCATTCCCTACTGCCTGACTCATTTTTATGCCTGTACAATTTAGACACAAGGCAAGCCAAACAAATAAGACTTCAAATATATACTTTTAGAAAATCTGGTTTCTTCCAAATACTAAAATAACTGCACAAAGAGCACAAAATTTACACTACAAAGTATTTTTCCTTAAAGAAACAACTTGGATGACCACCAGAACCCATTTTAGATATCACAGAGGAAGACAAGAGGCAAACAGGGATTATCTTCTTTTCAAAACCATCTGTGCACAGCCTTCTAGTTAGTCTGTTTGAATCCATGAAGACTGATCTTCCCAATCATCCTCTACAGCCAGTGGGAATAGAGAGGTGTCTCTAGAGGCCAGTGCAGGGCCAAAGCCTGGTTCACCCACACTCAAGAGAGCTTTTCTGTGTTTGGAAAAAGGCTGGGGAGATCAGCCTCTTTTGACTGAAATTAATCTTTGTGAATTAATCCTTTCTTCTCTTAAAATGTTTTTTTCTGGAATGATGTGTGGTAATATTGAAAGGACCTGTTGCGTCTGTTTTTACACCAAAACCAACAAAGAGTGTTGCAAACTTGGGCGCTGCATGCCAGAGAGCACAACCCAGCGGCTGTGTAAAATTACCTCCATGGTAAGAGGTTCTTTAAAAAAATACCTTCTTATCCAGCCAGATTTTAACTTCACACCTCTGATTCAGTGACTGATTTATTGTATATAGAAACACAGTGTGGGATTCCTCTGACCGAAGCTCAGCAGACCTCCCCTCCCTGGGTTCACTTTCAAGTCACTGAAGTCAGCAGGTCAGATGAACCATCCCTGTACAGCACCTCTTTGTCTCCATTGGCCATGAAGGGAGCCCAAGCTGACGACTTCACTCATAGACATCTATACTGTGAGTATCCAAAATTAGATAGGATGGATCAGACCATGATGACTAGGTTTTGGTCTGCCTTCAATACAGTATTCATCATTCCATATATATTTAATCATCAGAGTTCCTCTTATTTCCTCCTTCTACATGAAAGAATTCCACTGTCTTCTATCACTTGTTTTTTGGGTGAGATTTTTACATGTCCGTATTCACAGACATCACTGTTGCTGGATCCCCATAATTCAACACGGTGCTCTTATAAATTTGTATTACTGCTATATAAAATAGTATAGCATGTTTTTCTGTTCTGTTTAAGTATTTCCCATCCCATATTCTTTTCTGATTAGGCTGTACACCTGAAAGAGGTCTTCACTGAATTGTCAAGAGTAATTCAAAAGGCCCTTTCTGGAGACCATAAACTTGAAAATTAATAAAGTGGATAAATGGCTTTCCTCTGTAATATATCCAGCCTTGCATTTATGAACATCGCGTGTGTTCATTCGCCCCATTCTTCAGAATTTCTTCAGTATGGTCTCGTATTTGATAAACAAGTATGTGACACTCTACAATGCTTGTTATGTTTTTTGCCTATTCCCATTTGTTAATATAAAAAACAGGATTTTGAAACTTCCAGAAAAACTTGTCTAAAATGCTTTTTTTATTTACAGATGAGGATGTTTTGGATGATGTGTTGAACCTTTTTCTTTCGCTTTCTTAGTTTTTCTGTATCTCTTTTTAATTCTTTGTCTGAAACTTTAAGAGCACCATAGGAATACATCAATGCTATCCGATGTGTGCATTATTGCTTTAGTGACATGAATCTTTGACTCCTCCATCCTTTCCATGTGTGATTGTATTAATTCACCAGGTCCTTTTCCCCTCCACTCTGGTTTCTACTATCCCTACTGCCTTCATTATATGTTATCTATTATGTTTATGCTTGATAAGAAACCATATTAATTCTTTATTTTTTTCCAGTGTTTAAGTATTTTATATAGAATATATGGGGTGATGGAATTCTAATCTTGGAATCCAACCTTTCCAGACAGTATGTGCTTTCAGAGTCACTAAAAATTAACTTCGAGACAAGTGAGAGTGCATTATCTGATGTTCAGCTGAAGTCAACAGAAGTCTTTGCATTAACTTAGTGGACACTGGACTGCAGCCCAGTTTACCTTCTGGCAGAACTTCAGTAAACCACAGAAAAAGCGCTAGCTAGCATTAAACCACAATTCAGCACACTGGGAGGAATGACAACAGAACTGAACTATGTTTGCAAATGCCTTTACAGATATTTGAGTGAATCCCATAGATTAAATGCACATTTGCAAGGGCATTAGTGAATATCAAAGCCAAAGGAAGCTCACATAGGATATCTAACTTCGTGTGTTTGCTTTTAAGGTTTTTGACAGTGGTTGTGTATGCATGAGAACTGACATCTATTACCATTGTGAATTAATGGCCTCAAGAAACAGTCTCTGAATTGTCAGTTACTGCCTGTTTAAAGCTTGGAAACTTTCATGTATATGCAACCTACAACATCTTAGGGCCTGGAGACATTAGTATGCATAGTATCAAAACCGTTCTCAAGATGCCAGAGTTCTCAGCTGTTTTGCAGCCGGGCTGAAATAGAATGAAACCCTGTAGCTGAAGTACCTACTTGAACTAAAAAGGCAGGTTTAATTAAATAACTTTATTGTATCAAATTCCCCTGCAAGCTGAAAAAGAGAAATTTGAGAGTCTTTCTACTGCACATATAAACACATATACATGCATCTGTATTGTAAGAACAGTTTTAAAGTAAAAGTGACCAAGATTGCATTATTTCCTTTCTTCTCCCATATTAATTTCCATCCCAAGTATCCTCAGTTTACAAACAAACAAAAAAACCACTGCAACATTTATTTAACTGCCAGTTCTGCAAGTTCAACCCAAAATCCAGGATTCAAGTTATGTCCTCCAAACTATTTATACATCCTCTCTAACAGCAAAGATTGCTAGTCAAACTAGGTCTTTGTTTTCTGTAGCAGGAAGATTACCTACATTCACTCAGTTTATTGTTTCACAAATGCACAAGGAGGAAGCAACTGCATTTGCTGTTTCTTGATTCTATCAGGTCTCAAAAATATGAGTGCAACCTTTTTTTTTTGTGGTTGTCTTGATCTTTTTTTTTTTTTATCTTAGCTAGGGGTTACTCCTATAAAGATCTGAATCAAGATTTAAAACATCAAATGTAAGATTTTACATTCAATTTCTCATTCCAGTCCCTCATTAACAAGCTTTCACTGATGCTTCTTTGCATGCTTTATATTTATTTTAGGAGATATTATTCTTATCTTCTAAAACCTAAACTCTAAGCAGTGCTGGAACCATTCTCAGATACTGAAGACTGTGATTTGGCATGTGTCATATTCCAAGATAAGTCCACACATTCAAAGGGATTAAAACCAATTGTCTTTTACATAACCTGAACAAGATTACTTTTTCAACTGAGTTCATGAAAAACAACATCAATAACCTGCTTTCCAGTTCCTAAGGGGGCCCCCCAAGTGTATACATACGAGCCCTTGTGTGAACCTAGGGTTTAGATGTGAATTTAGAACACAGTTTTTAAACCATGCTGCATTACACTACTGTTTTACATGATGTGTTTGTTTTTTCCTGTCATAAGGTTAGGTAAAAACCTGTCAAAGCAGGTAAGCTGTAACAGTAGGAAAATCTGATGATGTGTAAGCAAATAGCAAAACAGCATCCCCAGTCATGCCTCAAGATACCCTTTAAATACTCTTCCCTGTCCAACTCTATAAACTGCAGAAGCTGGCCTGTTCTCCAAGCAGTCGTATCATTCTCTGACAAGAAGGCTTGCAGCCCTCCACGGCCGCCTTGCCTTTGCGATGGCTTGTCCCAGTTCCTTCCCTGTTACCTCAGGGCACCACAAGGCTCCAGTAGGAACAGAACAATTATTTAAGAACAAAAATAAATCAAGAGTACTGCTTGATCAGTGGTCTGCAAGGGAAAGTTTAGTTTAGAATATACTAGCACATTCCACAAGCATGTCCCCCTTCCACCCCTGCTTCCTCTGTTTTCCATCTCATCACTTCTCCTCAGCTTGGGTAGTGTATGGTATACATTTGCCATCAGGAATTAACTTTAAATATTAAAAATAGAATAAGAAGAATAAGAAGTAACGCATAGATTGCTAAACTACGCAAGTGCTGCCTAATATTTAGTACAAAGAAATGACTCTCCTCTGTCCAGTGTGCTTGTTTGAAGTGCAAACTGGTGAGAGAATTTATGCCACTGCAGCATGTGGAGATGGGTCTGCACTTTGTCAAGCATCAAATAGATGCATAACTTATGAGACACTTAACAGACATATACTAAAAAAAAAAAAGATACTTAGGGTGGAATTCAGATATCTATTAAGATACCTAGATTCAGATACCAACACCGTAATCGGAACAGGTCTCTCCTTCAGGAGCTACTAGTCTAAGCTCCCATTATAGCCAAAGAAAAATGTAGTCAATACATTCAGTGAAGCCTGAAGAACTGCTCAGCTCATCCTGAAGCAGACACCTACACTAGGTCAGCTGAGTAGCTCTACAGACTATAAACTGTAAATGCTTACAGCGAACTTATCTTGCTGTGTAAGAAGATGCTGGTTTTGCAAAGTCACTTTCCGATTGCAGCTGCACTTTACGTGCAGCAAGGTAGCTGCAGCAGAGCAGAAGGGAATGATGCCTCGACCTAGTTGTATCATTTTGTTCTCTCTAGAACAAAGAAGGAGGATAAATATAATGCCTCAATCTGACGTGATTACACATTTCAGTGTAGCTAGTGCTACCAATTTAGATAATCATAAATTAAGTCTTCTAAGAACTGTGTTTCACTTCCAGTCTGCTCTACTATTTACCCTGCCATCCTGAAGCCGAGTGCTGTATTTGAGCAGCTGAGTGGACAGGGGTGATAAGGACGTTGGCACAACTTCCAAGAAATGTGTCTTTGCCCGAATGTCAACTGCAGTTAGTTTCTATAGCTGATGTAGTGTTTTCACACTTCAGCCATAACTCATGTTTCATTTCCGTTGATGAGTCAGGAGCACCAAACCACTGACTCTCCTTGATGCAAGGCAGTAGGGCACAAGGGAGCACAGTGGGGACTCAGGCACTTTGGACAGCAGAAATATCCAGATAACAGGTACCCAGGCTCGCAGGTGACACCTCTCCTGTGAAGAAAGGTTGAGACAGTTGGGGCTGTTCAGCCTGGAGAAGAGAAGGCTGCAGTGAGACCTTATAGCAGCCTTCCAGTACCTGAAGGGGCCTGCAAGAAAGCTGGAGAGGGACATTTTACAAGGACATGTAGGGATAGGACAAGGAGTAACAGCTTTTAACTAACAGAGGGCAGATTTAGATTAGATATGACAAAGCAATTTTTTACTATGAGGGTGGTGAGGCACTGGAACAGGTTGCCCAGAGAAGTTGTGGTTGCCCCCTCCCTGGCAGTGTTCAAGGCTAGGTGGGATGGGGCTTTGAGCAACCTGGTCTAGTGGAAGGTGTCCCGGCCCATGGCAGGGGGGTTGGAACCAGATGATCTGTAAAGTCCCTTCTAGCCCAAACGATTCTATGATTTTGTGAACTAGAAGCACAAGGAATCGGCTCAAAACCAGCCAGCTTTGCTAGCACTAGGTCAAGATCAGCCATATCACCTGTGAGCCTGATGACCTGCTCAAGCATCCCTGCAGCACAGCGCTGAGTCCTTGCCCAGGGGAGCTGGAGGGGCCTGAGCGTGCCCTCCTCAGAGCCTGAGGCCCCTCCGGACCGCAGAGCATGGGCAGGCTGAGAGGCCACGGCTCTGCGTGGTGCCTACTCACATTTGACACGGCCAGGCCAGGTCAGCTGAATTGGATCCTGCACGAAAACAGCAAGGTGACTTCACCCTGTGCTCTGCGTGGCTCTTCCATAGCACATCCAAAGTGCCTCTCCTTAAAAAATCTGGGAGAGGGAGAGTGTGAGTGACGTCCCCAGGCCCTAGGAAAACACATGTAACAGCCCAGGAGCAGAAGCAGCCTCAGGGCTTGTACTACCCTGTTCATGTGGTGGTTTCTTTCATTTAATAGCCTCAGCCGAAAGTGCTGAGCTGTTGCTGAAGGGGCATCCACAACCTGATCTGTCACCCTAATAATGTAACCACGGTAACAGAGAAATCAGTGTAGATGGTTAAGCTTTTCTGAGCTGTATGTGATCGACGGACCCCTGCACAATCCTTTCTGTTCAAGAACAGTTTCTACAGCAGATGTGGTCACACATGTGCTCACCACAAGTATGACCTCAGCTATTTTAATTCGCAGTTTCGATCTCAGGTTAGTTTCAGCCAAAAAGCAGTAGCTAGAAGTTCCCGTTCTGTACATGTGTGCACTGTGGCTGCTAACAGACGGATGCCGACAAGCCATGCTCCACTCGGGTCCCCGTGAAACCAGGGCTCTGCTTGCTTGCACCAGGAATGTGCACTGTAACTGGCATACAACACAACTGAAGCTGCAACCTCATCTAAAACACACATTTCCAGAGATAATGGTAGATACTGAGAAGCCTGAATATGTAAATACTTACATGATAGCTAGGAAGTTGTTGACATAACTGTATTAACGGGAAACTACTAAGAAGAACTTTTCTTACCTACCGGATTTTTACGCAGTGGTTGTCCCTATCCTGTTAGACGGCTGTGAGCGTGTCTTCATTTATAATGCAGGTCCTGATATGCAATGTGTCGAGACCATGCCTTATCACTGATGTGGACTGTGACACAATGTCAGTACTTTATCGGGCGACTGATGGAGCTAAGAGGAGATCCCCTCAGCATTTCAATGTTCTGCACACTGTCAGAAGCCATCTTCTTCTTCTGAATAGAGAAGAATAGAGACGCAGGCAACCAGACAGCCACAGAAATATATCCAGCATTTCTACACTACACTTTAGTGCAAAGGTACACTGAGTAGAGGTACCTGAGTTAACTCCTCTGGAGGTAGCTCAGGAACCCAAGCGGTCTTGCTGCAGCAGCCGGGGAACTGCCATATATTGTGTGATACAATTGCCAAACAGGCTATTTCTCAGCATAGACTGGTGCTTGCTGGGCTATCTAAGCACAGCACTGCGGTAAATAAAGCTGACAAACAGTGACGGGCAGACGACGTATAGTAAGCAGAATCTCAGTGGTACCTAGTCTGCCATATAACAGCTCAGTGTAACATACTCTCTCTGGGCCACGTTATTGGACACGTTATGAAAAATGGATAGAAGGATTTGTCCTTATACAGTGTAACCTGTATTTATACCCCTCCATTCATTCCTGTACATAAGTGCTTTCATACATCTAAGAAAACAATTTATTTTTGTCTCTGATTTATTTTCTCTTGAACCTGTTCCTTAACTCTAATACGGCTAATGGAAAAACAGTTTAAACATCCTGGGGGGAAAGTGTGTCAAACACAAAGGTAAAATATTTTCAGGCTGATTCAGCTCCGTGAAGACAAAGAGACATGCTTTGAATAGGTGAATGAATGTGTTTTTCTGCCTGGTCCTGTACATTTCTGTTGCTCCATGAATGCACTCCCTCCAACCGAACAGAAGACTCAAATTCAGCTTGGAGGGTCTGCTGATTTCGCTTTCCACTGGAGCTGTACATATCTGGAGCAGTTTATAAATAACTGCAATGCTCGGGATGAATTCTGGTGCGACTCTTCAAAGACTATTCATTATTGTTTTGTAGGATATCTAGAACTGTATTTTTAGGCAACTGTCTCACAATCAGCCTTGGAAGGGGGATGATTATGGCAAAGGTATGCTTAGGGATAAATTTATGAACACTTTTTCTGGGCATCAATTGTTGGCAAAGTCAATATATACATTTACCAGAGATTGTTGTACTATAGTTTTGCATCCATTATACCGTAATGGATGATTTAGCAAATTCATTTGCTCTTAAAAATTGTCATCAGTCTTGGCTGACCCATTTCACTACCAGTCGTCACAACAGTAGACTGAAAATGTATAACCTTGTAGTGACTGTTCAGTATACTAAGAAGAAAATGCGGGGTCTGCAAAACTCAAAGGACCAAATGTTATTCCTCTGCTACAGCTGTGGTTAATATATGCTGCCAGCCCTCCCAAAGAGTCTTTTCATGAAGTGTCAACTCCTGTTTGCCTTACTGGTGTGTCTAGCCCCACCAGACATGCACCTGGATTATGTGAAGTCAGAATTTACAGTGGACTGTAAAGCTTCTACAGATTTCCTTCCTAGCAGGTTTATACCAGTAGATCTCAGTGGAAGCATTCTCACAGGAAACTCACCCAAAATACATGAGTCAAAATTAAATAAATACAAAAAGATACAGTATTGCTCCTGACTACCCACTGACACCTTCAGTTCCTGAGATCATACTATTTCTAATCTAAAAGGTAAGATACAGGAAAAACGTAAAGCTCAGAAAAAATTTCAGGCAAAAGATTTATAAATCTAGTGATTTTTCCCCCCCCCCAGTACTATGAAAATCATCAACTACTGGTTTAGCAATTAGCACAATTATCCCTTCACAATCTCGTAAAAAAAACACCATTTAAAAATCCTGAATGAGAACCTTCCTTTTCAACAATCCTTATGCCCAAATCACGAGATTTTAAGAATTACACCATTTGGATTAATTCCTTCCAGCCTAAGGGCCAGAAGCTTACTTCATTTTTAATTGGAAGGTAAAAAGGTCACATAATCCCATGGCTCCAGAGGGTTAGAGAATAAGGAAAACTAATTCAGAAAGAAATTTAAATCACAAGGAGCAGCAACACTAACACGTTAAGCAGTGCCTTTAAATTGTAACGTACAGAAAACACTCAAACTTTTTTGTAAGCTACTAAACATTTAAACATATCAAGCCCAAGCCCCCAAAGTACTCAGAGAAAATTCCTACACTTCATGAAAAACCAAACTTCTACAGGGAGCACAAGAAGAATTAGGTCAGTGAATCACTGATAACATTCAAATTTTTGAATATACAAGCTATAATAATAATAATTTAAAAACCCAACATAGTCCCTGTTTTGGTAAAACTCTCACTGAGTTACATTGTTACTTTGGTGTGGTTTTGGCTGAGCACAGACATTCATTCTACAACTGATTCTCAAAATAAACAAAGAATATTGCAAATAGCTACATCAAAGTCTCATTTGTCATGTAAGCAATGAATATTTCTGTTGGAAATTTACTTGTTTTCTTTTTACAGCCATGGCATATCTAGGTCTCCCTCAGACTGGAAACATTAAATATTCTGGGTGCGATTTCTATGTGACTTCATGGAATATCTGTAGTACCTGGGGGATGGAGGGAATCTTAAGAGCAGTTATAATCATAATAAACTTAAAGGACTGCAATAAAAAAATAGACCTGACAAACTTCAGATGGTAGTAAATGAATGTAGGGGGGAGGCAGAAACACCACTGTATCATCTCAGGAAACTCTCAAGTCTTCTTCCTGGTTAATTTTTCTGTTATGAAGCATCATTAACAAAGACAGACTTTAACCTACTTTATATTCGTAATGATTCATGCAAATTTACCTCCTTCTGAGGCAGGGGGTCAAGTGTTTAAGTTCACTCTATAATGAGTAATACCTGCATAGACTTTTGCAGTATAATAATGAGGCATGTTTCGCAGAGACATGCAAAATCAAGACCCACAAAATCACACAAACTATTCATGGATTCAATTCACCAGTGGCATACAAAAACAAGAACAAAAGAGCTGATCAGGATCGTAAATGCATTTTCAAATTTACCCTCCCATAGTATGGTGTCTTATTTTTTAATATGGGGTTCAGTACTACGGGAAAGGGATTAAATAGTTCTCACTGTATACAGACAAGGACAATGTAGGCATGCACCATGAGAGCTGTGGCTCTGGCAAAGAACCTCAACATAAATCTGCTACACATCTATTTTTTTCCAAATATAAGGCTTTCCTGGCAGGCAGCCAATCATGCAGGAATTGCCAACTGTTCTGTAGATAGGGCATTATAATTCTCTGTGCAATGCCACTAGACCACCTGCATCTTCACGTGTGATGTAAGTCGGATTTGAACCCAGCTCTCAGGAGAGGAATGCCAACCCGCTGCTATTTACTACCAACCTATTTTTCATTATCTTTTATTATCATTAAGAAACACCATTTACAGCTGCACCTGACAAACAACTGAGCAAGTGAAAGCTAGCAGAGGGACCTTATGCTATAGAACTTGGAGTTGAGATGTTCTTATTTTTTGGGGGGAAGGGAGGGGGAATTATTCAAAGCCCATATTTTCATGTATCATGCTTTGCTTTCATCAGCATCTTATTGGAGTTGGAAGTGCATAATGTTTTGTGCTGATACAGAATGAGAATGTCAAATTCTGTTTCAGATAATGCTGCTAATATTTGCATGGGAGTATGCCTGTAACTTGTTATTAATCAATTAGGTTAGATTCATTAAAAGAAGGTTTTGGAAAATGAAAATTTAATTACGTCAAATGAGTCATCATTTTCTCTTAAGAATCGAAAGTCTATCATCAGATAACTAAGGGGAAAACACCTCCACTGCTTACTTAAAAGGGCAGTTTAGACCATTAGCTGTGGTGTTATTCTGTCTTAACAAAATGTAGAAAATTATGAAAGAATATAACAGTTCTTATTGTTTTATTCTAGCACATTTCAGCAAATGGAAACTTCTAGGAAATATTTTAAACGTGCGTCCTAAATGGGTGATATGCAAATAACCACATGCTGTACGAATAAAAATAAACGAATCACTTTGCAAACTTTGCAATCTTGCGTTTTAAGAGTCACCGTACAGGATGACATGTATTTCAAAAGGCCCAGGAGTGAGAGAATTTTACATGGAAACCAAGTATTTCATACTGGAGGAACTAAGTCTTGAAAAAATCTTTTGACTTCCGGAGGGCCACATTTGCTTGTTCACTTTACTGCGGCACTGTTCAGTCAACAATAAAACCAGACTCTTCATGGTTTAAAGGTAGGACGCTCCCTGTGTCATATGTTTGTGACAGTGCATACAAATTTCAAAATAGTTAGGAGTTTAAAACGAATTGCCAATACAAACCACATTGCAAAAATGTATGCCATGCACGCTTCTGAAAACATTACTCATAACTGGGTAATTTTCTCACCCACAACTGGGTAAGTAAAAATGCACATAATTTAAAAAAAAAAACCCTATTTTAGTGCAAAACTCTCTCAAGGCTTCCAGAGGAGCAGGCAATGGCATGAAAATATGCCGTAAACCAATAGCAGGAAACCAGGCAAGAGAAGTATCTAGACAGGAGCTCTGCGGGGCAGCCTGGAAACAGAGTAAATGCTAAAACAAGTATTTTCCATAGTTTCCCAGCAATCACGCTCCTCATTCAGAATCCCAGTGTGGCGGTGGCTGGGTTTTGAGTGACACTTTTAGCACTGGCATGTAAGAGTTCTCCTGACCTGTGAATACAGAGCCACGAAACGAGCCGCCTGCCAAGCAGGCTCGAAGTCTGGATCCTTCTGGGATCTCCCGCGGCGGCAGCGTCCGAGCCAAGCGGGCAACTTCCCCGGCCAGGAGCAAGGCGCAGGTGAGGGCTGGCGGCAAAGCGAGCGAGCGGCAGCTCTGCAGTCGCACAACCGACCGGCTCTGCACGTAGTTACAGCACGGTCGATAACCGGGCTCGGGGCTGCTTTTGGACAGAGGGAGGTCTGGCTCGCACAGCAAGCACAGATTTTCTTGAAGTGACTGATTGCTTTGGAAATGACACAGATCAGCAGGCCGGTTAGGATAATGCGAATGAAGAGACGACGTTTTGTGTGGAAAAAAACAAGAGATGAAAGAGGACGTTATGTCTGTCATGTAAAACGAAAAGTTTGCTACGTGATTCCATTAACACAAAAGACCACAACGATATGTACTCAGTAAATAGAACAACTTCTGACCTTGAAATTGCGTGCTAAATAAATTACCTCAGAGCGAAAGTGATGAGTTCTCATGACAGCATCTGGAAGGGAAGCAGAAAGACACCCAGGCTGCACCCAGCTCCGCCGCAGACCTCGCCCCGGCGAACGGTCTCATCCAACCGCTCGCCCTTCGCCGCACGTTCCCGGACGGGGTCCGGCTCCCCCGGCAGCTCCGCCCGGCATGTGTATTTATTAATTCACGGGGAAGAAGTTCAGCACAAAGTTCCAGGGGCCGGGGAGGGCTGGGGGGGACGGGGGTTCCCCGGCGCCCCGCTTCCCGCCCGCGGGCCGGGGTTTC
>Ga0065711_1030423_pt1 | contig 32554 bp, 13 predicted proteins | sample Hoacrofraction12_FD_59098 | JGI IMG/M metagenome (GOLD analysis project Ga0065711, IMG submission 59098) | Hoatzin crop microbial communities from Cojedes, Venezuela - Epithelial fraction 12 v2 (version 2) | ecosystem: Host-associated > Birds > Digestive system > Esophagus > Crop | place...
GCTTCCCCGGGACGGGGCCGCGGGGGCAGGAAAAGCGGCGGAGCGCGGGCTGCGGGCGGGGCCCGGGTGATGTCACAGGAAGCCCCGAGGTCTCGCCGCCGCCGCCGCTGGCTTTCAATCCTCCCGGCTCTGCCCGCCGCCCCGCTCCTCCGCCCGCCGGGCTCCGCGCCCCGGCAGGGACAGGCTCCGGCTCCCTCGCCGGGCAGCGCAGTCCGGCTGCCTGACCCGAAACCGCTCTCCTAGGGCTCGGCGCGGTGAGTACCGAGCCGTTATCGCACCCGGGAGCGGTGCTTCTGTGCCACCCGAACGCGTCTGGGCGTGCTGTTGCGTTAACCTCGGCGTGCGGGGTGTAATCTGCAGGGAGAAAGGGGTACGAGGGACAGCTTCGTTTATTTTTAGTGAGCGAAATGGGCTGCTTTTATAATGGGTGGCGTTGTAATAGATCCTTGAGGAAGTAATCATCGATACATAGGTAGAAAGGGAGATAAAAATACGCTGATCGGCACTGAAATGAGTCTGTCTAAAACCTCTAATATTAACTAACCAAATTTCTCTTTGCATCTGGAGAGAATTAGAGGCGCGTTGGTTTGAAAAGAGCCCTTAAGACTAATTCAGTATAACTGGAGCTTTTTCAAGAGAGGCTGAATTAGGTGATAAAGTGGTGTAGGTTTTCTTACTGACCATTCCTTTAATCTTATTGGCGTTATTATACCGGAAAGAGGTCATACTTGAGTAATTTCATAATTAGATTTTGTGTTGTAATGACATGACTAAAAAGATAAAGCTTCTGTTTTGTTTGGAGTTTCTGTTTGCTGCTAAGTTAGCTCTAGTTTGAAGCTTGTACGCGTGCCGGGGTGTTACTGTTTGAGATTTTTCCCACAAACGCCAGACTGATTTATTGAAAGGTAATTGTCCGCTATTTCATTTCCTTGAGAAACTACTGAGCAGTGGGAAGTGTGTGATTCTGTGCCTTCCAGTATCAGCCGAGAGGCAGCCAAGAGTCTTACCACTTCTTCAGCTTTCTGAAACAGATGCGATATCCTCTGTTTTTACAAATACAGTTGCGTTACTGAGATAGCTACGTCTGGTCGTTTGCTTGTGTGTGTAAGCAATGGATCTGTAGAGTCAGGAAAAGAAATCTTGCGTCTGAAGGCTCGTTAAGAAATAGTATAGGCTATAAACCATGCTTGGATTTGTTCTGCAAGGATCCATTTAGTCATCCATACGTTGTATAGGGGGTGAGACTGAAATAATAATAAAAATATCTGAGGTTTTTTGCTCTCTACCTTAATAAACTTATGCCAGATACCTTGGGGCTGGATTTTGCTGCTCTGTCGATGCAGGGTCTTTCCAGTCATATTGTGTGTACTGGGGATCTTGTCATTCGTTTGCAATAGTAATGCATCTAACAGTTTAAACCCATTCAGAACAGCGATGTGCTAAAAGCCAGATTGTTGTGCCCTGAATCTGAGACCCTTTCAGCGGATTGAAAGGAGGTGCACTATATCTGGATAAATATGAAGAAGACAACATGTGAATCCATGTGTTTTCTTTCAAGGGACACATGCCTCAATGCTGTCTGAAATTCTCAATTAAAAATAATGATCTGTACTTTCACAGTATCCACTTTTGTAGTCTGCTTAAACTCTCATTGACTTCACAGCACGTAGAAGCAATCCCAAAGGCTTTATCCGACTTCAAAGATCTTCAGCACAAAAAGCACTTGGTGATACTAAATCACACAAGTTGACACTTCAGATAAAAAGTGTTGAGGTTACTTTAATGATCAGTGCAGTAGGAACAACTGTCTTCAGAAGCATTTCAGCTAAATGATTTAGATTCTTATTCTGTGCTCTTCTCAAGTAACTGGTTTAGGTTGTGGCGGGACTGCCCGCGTAGGAAGTGTCAGGCATATATGTGTTTGCAAGTTTGATGACAGAATCTACATTATTTACAGATTAAGCAATGATGGTGCCATGATAGTGTTGTAGAATAGGGTGGCTGCACATTTTAGTGGACAAAACTAAGTACCTGAATACATAACATGCATTGTAAGTTCACGAATTGCATGATGCATGTCCTGTCAACTTCAAATGTTACCGTACTCTGAATTCCTGATCAGCTGGGGTCTTGCTCTGCATTAAGAAATGTAGCGTTTGTCCCTTGGAATAGGCTTTTCGTGATACAATGGTTGAAATCCTGGCCCTCTGAGAACCAGTGGGAATTTTTCTACTGACTGTCAAAGGGCAAGATATTCCTAAATGTTGGTATTTTTCTGTTGAAGGAATTATGCATACATCACCCATCCAGTCTCTTGCGTTCCATGGTCTGTTGGCAGCTTTTTTTTGATAACTTCTTATAGTTTTTGAATGCTCAAGTCGAAAAACACTATCTGTGTGTCTTGTTCTTGGTGACTAATGTCTTACCTGGCTAAACAAAGGGGCCTACTCCGGGAATGCTGTCCTGTTCTGTGGGCTGTCTGGGTATTGCAGTCCAGATTTGGACTAGGATACTGTTAAGAACAAAACCGAGGGAGGAAAGCATGCTAGTACATGTCCTTCACCACCAATATAATTACTGACTTGGTTCTATGTTCTGTGTATTCAGGTTAATCAGCTGCTTCCAACAGAATTCCTAGCATGCGCAAGAGCAGGGTAGGATTCGGCCCACAGGAGTCCACGAAATCGTACCGATACGAGATTCAAACCAGTCCACGATCATTTGGAAGAAACTATTGTTATCAATATGTTTTTAATAATAACGTGTGCAATGATATATAAAAAGTATATACCTAGTCACTTCTATAGTAAATACTGAACATAACATAAGCTATTTATGAAAGCAATTGAAGGAATTTCTCCAATGAGAAGTCCAAGTCTACAGGCAGGAAAACAAACCAGAATTTCTCTTTTAAGTAGTTGTTCCTGTCTGTTCCCAATGTGTTTACAGTGTTCTTGATCTGCTAGCAAAATTCCTCCTGTGCTTCTCATTAGCTGTCATTCCTGTAGAGTGTATACACTGGCATTACCTCAGTGTTACGGTCACCTCTGTTCTGAAAGCATGGGTAGCTGTGTCATTGGGTTTCATATGTAGTATTTTCCTCAGTTAAGCTTTACACTTACTGAAAACAGTCTCTTAGTTGCTCGTGTAACTGCTCTGTTGCTGGGGAGTATTTTAAGTCTTTGGTGTAGCAATTTGTCAGAGCTCTGGAATTAGCTATATCCTTGATACCACTGCGTCAAGGAATGAATATTTCTATTACCAAAACAAATGTGAATTGACAAGTAACTTTTAAGCAGTAAAATAAGTCTGGAAGTGTGTTTGTTTATGTGCATTAGACATATAATAATATATATAACATATTATTTCTATGTACATATGTACAATATATGCAGGTATGTATCATGCTGACTTTTATTATTCCTAATGAATCAACTAAGAAAGAACACGTTTTTAAAGAGACTTTCAAAGTAAATTAGTCCTAAGTCTCATCCTTTGTTTAGAAAACTGTGAGTCATGAGTGTTAATATTTTAAATTGAATACATTTGAATGTTTTAATATTTAAAAGAAAAAGGAGAAAGCTTTCCATGTGTGTTCACAACCCATTTTTTTTTTCTTTTTTTTTGTACTCACACTGGCAATTCTGTGTTTTCAGTGCGATACGCGTGCACAAAGAGCAGCAGAAATTAGCCTGTAACTTACCTGTCGTCTTAATGGAGAATTCCACAGCCAGTGCAGCACAAGATGTAAGATCTTCTTGTTAGATTTGTTTCAATTAGAGCATTTGTTTTTAGCAATACTTTTTGTCATATTTTAGAATTTGGGCAAAACTGGAAGGTAAACTTTCGCATTTTCGAAGTTTTGTTTTCACAGTTCTCTCTCATGCATATCTCCCTTAGTCTTGCAAGCTTGTTTATACTGTTTACATTTTCCCAGCAAAGTCGTTCTTTTTCTGCCCTAGTTCTGTGCAAACACTTTCAATCATTGCTGCAGTATACGCTGTCCAAAAGAACAGAAGTGATTTATTTAGAGTTGCTTTCCCTTGGAAGGATGCATTTGAAACGCACTTAACTGAATGTAATGCATTAAAAAAAGACTTTCCATGAGAGAAACAATGTACTCGCTTCCAGAAAACAAAAAGTGGAGTCTCAGCTGGTGTAAATTTGCACGTGTCTCTGAAGCTGTTACCTTTTAATATATCATAGACGCTGCCTAAGACTTTTCTGACCATTTTGGCCACTATTAAGCTGTAGCTGACCATTAAGATACTAATTGAATTTTAGAAAATAAAACAATGTTGTATTTCTGGATTTATGCCTGCAACATGCAGGCCTTATTTAAAAAAATATCCCAAACTAAATTAGTGACAGAGGTTTGTTTAATGAAGCCTGTATCAGTCTGACCTCCCATATAACACCAAGGGCAAGGAGTGAAACACACTGATTAGTGATTTATTTTTTTTTGATTCTTATTATGTTCAAAGCAGCTACCTCATATACTGTGGAATACCATCAGCTGTGCTTAGCCTGAATAACTTTTTAGATTCTAAAAACCGTATCATATTTTCCAAATATTCTTTAATAATTCTGAGCTTGAAAACTGCACAACTTTGATGCTTGTATGGGCATGAAGTGTCACTCTTTTTATTACCATTTAGATTTTCCCCTCACTTCTTTTCTCCCCCATTAGCATGGTAAAATCTTGGAAATTAATTCTGATAAATTTTGTATTCTTTTAGTACTGGCAATGCTGGTAGAGTTTCACTGAAGTGAAGCAAAAGATGTACTGAGAACATATTTGTTATACTGAAACTCATTTGCTTTAGGCTTTAAAAATATTTTTCATATTGATATTATCAGAATTGAATACAGTTTGTCTCCCAATATATTATGCTCTATAATCCTTCCTAGACAGAAATTTCAAAATATATATTTCAGAAATGAATAAGAGTTTTAGACATCATACTTCTTTCCTCTATGTTTGCATCTATGTATTTATTTACTGCCCTAAATGGAGCAAAAAGTATGATACTGTGCAACCTTTTATTACTGAAATGGCACATTTTTGCGATGATTATCCTGAAATGGTCTGTAAATGGGGATATCTACCCATTTGTTTATGTTAGTGAAATCCAGCAGGTGTCACTCTGGGGATTAAATAAGGAATATTTCACGAACAGATACATTTGTCTGGGAGGCATGATGTAGAATTTAGAAATATTTATTCAAAGACATTTTTCCATGATAGTTTTTTGACTATGCATGCCTTTTTAATTTTTAAGTTTCTTTTTTTAATTATGTGTTTTAACAGGTGTATTCATCTTTCTGGGTATCCTTCTGAACATGAAAAAGGACACAGTTGTTAGTATTGCACTATACAATGAGAAGTTTTACTCACAGGTTTCAGTTATGAAACATAAAGAGCTGGGAATCAGTTGAATGTTGCCTTTATGATATTAAAAAGTGCCGTTGTCATCTTCTCTGGGAACCAAAATTATTCCTTTTGTCGGTGGAAATTCTAGGTGCACAAGTAATGTGTTTTCAGTTATGGTGCATCCAAGGAGGTCCTCTGCAGTGGGCTGCTGCAAGTGAACGTGTTTATTGAAAGATTCTACATATTTTGTGTTTGAATTAGCTAAAATTTGCATGACAGGCGGCTAATTATCCAAAGTTTCACAGTAAAAATATTTGGAGAAGAGCAACTTTCACATTGCACCAAGTTGCTAGTACAAGAAAGTCAGTGCTGTATTTCTGGGGAAAAAGAAGAAAGTCTCATTCATTGCACAGAGTATTTCTTTAGGGACTGGTATGACAATGTGTTTGTTGCATTCTGGTGGATTTTTACATGAGTGTATAACTCCGTATTCCGTGGATTCCATATTGTGAGGAATAGGAGCATGACTGGTAAAAGCCAGTGGGTTTGTAGAGGGGATTCTTGTTAATTTCCCATATCGTGTTAATGCCACCTTGTACTGAAACAAATACCTCGGCAGGCAGCTTTGGAAGGCAATCCACAAACACAAGTCTCCTTTCGAATAGAAGGTAGTTTTTTTTTATAAATACATGCATACGTACATGTTTTATATAAGCATAAGTGTGTGTATATATATTTTTTAAGTGCATATAGGTAGATTTTACACATATATTTTTTAAAAAGCCCATCTCATTATAGAACTTGTAACCTCAGGCCACTTTAAACAATCCAATTTCCTTTCTCTCACTTCTTTCTCCTGTTTAAGCCCCCATCCTGTTCCGTTTTTTATTCTATTCAGCTTCCTTTCCTGTGATGATTCTGAATGAGTCACTTTGCCAGGCATTAAGAATGTGGCTTGACAATATTTCCAAAAGCTTATCCTACACTGGCTCATGCAGATGAAATTAACCTCTGCCTTATCCTTCCTCTCAAAGAGAAATGTCTGTCTTCACACGTCTAGTTTCTTGGAAGGGGGAGGTTGGGGAAAGAACCCTTTCCATAAATGACTACATATTGAAATTCATGGTCGTCTTCCTTGAAGAGGAGTAGCGGATGTGTGTGCTGTAACAGAGTATCCAGATTGGTAACCTTTTGAAAATTGATTTAGTATTTAGTTGGGAAAAAGTTTAAACAAGTTCAGGAAAGCCAAAATTAAGGCTCTTTCCTGAGTGCTACTGAAGTACTCTTTGCATGGCCACCATTCTGCATTCTTCACTTCTTATTAAATGTGGTGTTTATTGCATCATAATACATTGAAGACCACCAGGACCGTGCTTTTTTTCTGTGTAGCTAGCAGCAATCGGAAAAAGCCCATACTTAACACTGTGGGCACTTCAACAGTGAACTAAATTGCAGCCTTTCTTGTGGTTATGTGCATGCCAGTGTAGTGTGGGGCTTAGGGGCGTGGTTTTATTTTTTTTCCATTGTTTTTGTTTTTTTTCTCTGTTTTGGAAGGAGTGGATAGAGAGGGATTTTTAAAGATGTGGGTTTAATCTGTTAATCCTGTATGTGCATCAGGAAAGAAAAGCCTTTCTACTGAGAACAAACAGGGAAAGAGAAGAATAACTTTGGAAACCAATACGCAAATGAGAGTAAGAACTCCTGTCAAGTGAAACTCTGCTGTTGGCAGTGTTCTCCTTGCCCCACAGAGCTGGGGAATCTCATACTCTGACAGTTTTCAGTAAGGGAGATCTGAAAGGTTATATACCTTCTATCATTTTCTGCGTGTTATATCATAAGTGTATTTGATGTTGACACACCAGTGAGCAACATAGAAATAGAAAATTTGTGCATTTCTGTTTGCTGTCCTAATGTAGGTTTTATATAAACAAGAGTAATGGTTGTAACTGCAAGATCGAACAATTCTCTCTGCAGTACGATCATTGGGTATTCATTTATACTCATTTATGCTTAGTTTCTCATACTGGAAATGCTTAATTTCTGACTAAAGCAGTCTTCAAATCTTGACAATGTCAATCTTCGATTGAGTACAGAAGTCGCAGCGTGGTCTTACAAGAGCCTGATGTCCCCCCACCCTGCATGCTGGGTGCGCTGTCTCAGCATTTTCAGAGTTCCTAGGAAACTAGGTAGAAAAACATCATTCACATGTTTTTAAACCTTTTAGCATGAACCACTGGGGTAGCTGCTGGGTCTAGGCCTTTTTTGTTTTTTGTGGTTTTTTTTTCTCCCTCCCCCAATTATTTCAGAAGAGATTGTACAAGTAGAGTTTCTTCTCTAGAGAAGATCCTTCTTCTACAAACTATGCTTGCAATCCTAGTGTAGAATTCAGCCAATGTAGTTGAACCTGGACACTTTTTATTTAGAGCTACAGAGATAAAATAGTCTGCTGACATGCTAAGCTTTTCCTAGAGTCACATTACAGCCCAGTGAAGGACATGGCAGTAATTCAGGGTTTGTTGGAAGGATGGCAAAATACTCGCGCTGTCTCTGCAGGGGCACTGGGGCACCAGAGCATGTCAATGTATGCTGCCATCCGTAAGGTGAAGCCTATACAGTTAGGGTGAAGTCAGCACCAGAAAAGCCCGAATTCAAAGCAGACTTTAGGGATCAATGGCAATAAGCTTTCCAAGTCAGATTAGGCAAGAGGAGAAAAGATACTGTTGAAATACATTTTGTCCAATGAAGAGAGTTTGCATGATAGACAGTTATCCATGATAGCTCAGCTTCCTTGGGGAATGCACATTTGCCAAACCAAAGTGTACAAAAATAGCATTATACCATGCAAGAATGTGGGAATTCTTAAGTCAGAGGTTTGTTTTGTTTTATTTTTACAATTTCTTCAGCCCTTCTGTTTCCTAGATTTTCAAGCTTTTATATTTTTAAACATTTACAGCTTTTAAACGGCACAGTTGTCCATCTTCCTTGAGCACTAAGTAACAGTAAAATGACGAAGTCTGGTAGCAAGGAAGATAAAGTGGTGGAAGGAATGAAACATGCACAAAGAAAAATATCTGAACCTCAAAACGTAGTTCCCATAGGAGAGTAAACTGTGAACAAATCAGTAAATGGAACGATGTTGCCTTTAGCATGATCTTCTAATTGCAGAGTCAAAGCAGAGTCAAGTATGCTGTGGTCAGTCAAAAGCCATTTCTTTGCATGCATAGCCACTTGGATAAACCAAAAGATTCCTTTAGATGGCGAGAAATCTGTATTTGGAGTTATGCATATGACATGAATGCACAGCAGGATTGCTAAATTAATTGTCTGTTCAGTATTTTAATTTGGCAACAAAGCAGATGCTGGGTTTCAGTTCATGATCTAGTTAAGATGCCAGTAACTGTGGTGGTAAGTTAGCTCATTGTTTCTCATACAGAGAGAAGGTGAAACATCCAGTTGTTACACGTGGAAGATGAGCATTACCACATCTCTTCATCTATGCGAGGGAAGGATTCTTCCCATTTCTGCTACCATGCTAACTTTAAATGTACTGGCTAGAAGAGTCCACAATCTCTTAGAATTTAAACTTGTGATTTTCCTTTTTTATTCCTATTCTTCTTGTTGTTTGTTGCCCTTCATAAGTTAAATAATTCTCCTATCTTCTCGATGTTTATAAATCCTTCAGGCATTTATAGGTAAATATTTTTATTTGTATTATTCAAGTTATGCAAAGATGTGGGGTTGTTTTGGAAGGCTCCACATCTAGTTAATAGCCCACTCAAAACTTCTCTCAGTGTGCCAGGGTCTTTTTCTCACCTCTCTTATGTGCCATGATTTGTGCACGTGTAATCCCACATTACATTGCTGCCATGCATCCGCTATTAAAAAAAATTGCTGAATGAGAGTAATAGAGAGGAACAATGAGCTATTACAGGATGTTCAAGACAGGGTCATTACAGTATATTTTCTTGTGCAATCTTGTTATGCACAAGCTTCATATTTACCAGCTTGGTTCATTTGTCAGCACCCTATTATTAGTGTTGTAAGGCTACGAACTGCCTGTTTTCAAATTGATGAAATACAGATTTTATTTAATAGCTCTGTGGAAAGGTGCTTTTCAGTATTTATAATAAATGTATAGATTTTGTAAATATTCAGTATTTATTTATCCTGCTTGGTAATGAGAAAAAGAGCCAGGAAATTTTTCACTATTAAACAGCAAATTAGCTCCAGTGTACTTAGCAACACGAAATCACAGAAGCTTATGTTGGGCTGCATAATTTGAAAGTATATAGATAATTTAAAAAAAAGATTTTTGCTTTTGAATTTTGAAAAGAGAACAGTTTATTCACCATGCTGCTTTTCAACATACAGGGTATTTTTTCCATAATTTCCAACACTTGGAATTCAAAGGGTCGGTTTGATGTAAAAGGTGAAGATAAGAAATAGCACCGAGTGGGCCTTTGAAGCAACTGTGAACTGTTTCTGTGATGTGTGATTCAGTTAAGTATTCTCTAGCTGAAGGACACCCACTAATGAGCACAGCTGCAAGCAGTTAAGGTTTCCAGCTAATGCGAAATAAGAAGTTCAAGCAAGAGGATTCAGTCAAATTTGGGAAGACAAGAATTTGGGATTGGGATCCAGGAATTAGTGGAATAGACTAGAAACCAATCCACAAGGATTTGGGATGCTAATGAAAACTGCATATGTTGTCAGCATTGTATGAATTTGTCTCAATCTTTAAGCAAGGCGTATCATTTTCTTAGATGTGAAAATGGTCTTGTTTGTGTTGTTGGAATAAACACAGCCTAATTTTGAATACTGGGCTATATTTGTGTCGTAGAGCCTAAGGAATGGAAAACTAAGGGTACTGCAGGTCAGTATTGAGGTTAGCAGAACTGCGAGGGGGAAGTCTGGCGGTGAAATATCCTACCGCACGCCTCAGTGCTGCCTGCTTTTGCATGCGAGGACAAGGGGGTGGGGGAATCAGCCACTACAGGAATATACACGCGAGTCTGGTTCTTGCAGAGTAAGAAACAGATTAACTGACATGAAGTGTCAGCGGGTGAGATTTGAATTAATGCTACTCATCAAAAGCTGTTCCAAACTGTACAGCTTTTGTCCAGTTTGACAAATGGCTCATTGGAAGTGATAGAGACCAACTGTTTTTCTTTAGCTCTCTGACTCCATTTGGCGTTTCAGTCTTCAATCCCGCAAAATTAAGTTTTGAAGTCACAAGTAGTATACTTTACACAGTTCCGCATACTCAGTGAAACTATATGGATGATACGCAGAGCACAAAACAAGGCCAAGGGTTTCCAAAACCAGCAACAATTTAAAGGGAGTTATAAAGGGGAAAAAAGAAAAGCTAGTGATGGGCAAGAAAACATCGAAGAGAAAGTATGTGTTGGAGAAAATGTCTTTTGCCCACTGGGTCCATACTGCTACTCCTTTTGAAAGGTGATATATGGAGGGTGCTCAGTAATTATTTACCACACCTAATGTTATTTATATCTGTTTAAGAAAGAATATTAATGTATTGCTTAGTTATAGGAAGCGGAATGTGCCCTGCTTAATGTAAAAATAAAGCAACTAATTAATACCAATCGACAATATTTCTGTCACATTAACTACAGCACAATAGTTGATGTGTTCCTCCTAAACCACCACATGATACTATATGCATGTATGTAAGCAGTTTTTTGAACTGAAGAAGCTCCAAGAAATACATGTGGGTTTCCATAATCCTTTTGTAGCTTTTTAATGTGAACACATAAATTCTTAGATCATTGAACATGTCAGAAGGATTATCGTGACGATTTTTAAAATCAGCTGGGTTTTCTCTGAGGGTGAGTGTTTGAAAGAGCACTACTAAGTTTCTTGGGCGTATGTCATGACAGGAAAGGGACCACAAATGTGGTTTAAAATTACTTCTGTTGGGTAACCTGCAACTGCTTGCTGAAAATCTTTCTCTTGAATCTCTCTCTCTCGAGATTGTAAGCATAGTCTAGTAGAAAATAAATTAGTTCTAGTCCCATAGAGGGGGACGAACTCAGCTTGTCACAGACAGACAGTTGTTTCCTGACATTGGGCACTTGGTTAACAACTTCCAGTGTTTGAAGGTGTCACGGGTCGTATGGATTCTGTATGTTTGTGGCCCTTTGGGCTTAACAGGAAGGTCACCAAGTTATCGCGCAACTGCTGTCCGTTTGAAGAGATTCTACTGCGTTTCCTGCCCCACTGTTGGAGAACCTCAGCTTTCAAAGAGAAAACAGTGCTGCTCCTGTGAATTTGCTGGTATCTAGCCCTTGTTTTCTACCTAGAAAAAAAAAAAAAAGTGTAATTCTTTTCATTCTCATTTCCTTTGTGTTCCATCCGATCCTATTGACTCTCTTTTCATCTAGCATGATCTCTTTGGAACAACTGACTAGATCTTTGCTCCATTTCTTTTTCTGTGCTCTGAGAGTCTTAGACTGCTGCCTTTCCAAAGCTGTCTGTATCCCCAGACCTTTAGGAGAAGGATTCCCACTTCTCTGGAAGAACTTACTGTGTTTTCCACCCATAACTTGGGAGTTTAAGTTGTAATAAAACAAAGCATAGAATAATCCTTGCTCAACAAACCAATATGGATAATACAAAGGATGGTTGAGCCAGAAACCTTCTTACCCCAGAACTTTTGACTTCATCCTTATTGCATGAGAAGAGCGTGGTTGTCAGAAAACCAGTTTCTAAGTTGCAGCTCTTTCCAAGAGGTGCAAGATATACATGTGGAAATTCTAGTTATGTAATCATTTGCGGGAATGTAACTACCTCTATTTTTGTAGCCAGCATTAAAGAATACTTAACACAAAATCAGAGTTTTAGTTTGGATTCTTGGTTGATGGTGTCCCCCCCCCCCTTCCAAAATGTAGCAAGCACATTATCCTTGTTACTGACAGAAAATTTCTTTTCAAGGAATTAACTCTTTCTGTTGTTCTGCATAAGGGAGGTAACCTTTGTAACATCCTCTTTTATTTACCAGCCGTATTTGTAAGCTACAGGAATCCTGTGTGTGAAGCCACAACACTGTGCTCAAGACAGAAATTCTTGGTCTTTAGTAGAAAACCATTTGGTAACAAACTGAATAAAGCTGTGACTCCTGTCAGGTGTTTGTTTTAAGTAGCACCAACTAGTACTTTTTTCAAAACTAGAGAAGTGATTCAAATGAAATCAGAGTCCTCTTATGTCTTCCCCAAAAGAAAGAGATTTATTACTGATCACTCTCTTTCAATTTCACACGCCTCTGCAGTTCCTACGCTTTTGCTGGAGTTGGAATCAAAGTACCAAAATACGATGGAAAAAGGCTGCTCTTGCATGATTTCTGGCAGGCTTATAACCTGGGAGTATCTAAAATATCATCAGAAAGCCTGTTCTCATGAGATTCCTGTCCACATTTCCAGACCAGCAAATCTGGAACATGATCCAAAAAAAGTGTAGATACTTATACAATCATACAATTACAGCAGAGCTTGTGGTTGAGTTTTTTGGTGTGGTGGGTTTTTTGTTTGTTTTGCATTTGTGTTTTTTTTTCTTTGCAGTTCTTCCCTTGTCACTTTATATAGTAAGTTTTTTGCATAATTTTAGCTCTTCTCTATTCTTTCACTCTCGTCTTCTTACCTTTGTCTCCTTCCCTTGTTAATGTGTTTTTATTCAGATTGATCATTCTCTTAGAAATGTGTCATTTTTTATAAACAACATTCTCGAAGTAGAGAGTGATGAGAATTTTGCAGAATAAGCTAGAACCTGTTCATACTTATTTTCTAATTCTGACTATTGCTACTGAAGATTAACCCAAGTTAGTGGGTGGATGTTATTTAAGAAAATGTTTTTTCTGTGCTTAGTTTCAGGTGGATTTAGTAATGAGTTTGCATGCTGCTGCTGTATCAAATTCTCCTTACTAGCAAATCCTTGCTAGGTGTAAATGTTTCATAGTTTTAGACACAGTCGACTACTTCGTTCAAATATTACTCTAGAAGTACAGTACACGCAAAAATAATTCTGGAAAAGCTCTGTATTAAAGCAGTGACGACCACGAGCAAACATCTTGTTTGCTAGACAGTATAGGTGATGCAGTTGTCAGTGCTATTGTTGCGTTAGTATTCAGCAGTAATTAATTCCATTGCTTGAACAAGAGCGCTCAGAGACCATGTTATAATTCTAGCAGAGTCCTGCCAAGCAGCTGGTGCTGTTTCTTGTTTTTGTTTTTTCTCAGAGAAGTAGGATTGAGCTCACTGGAAAAGTTTCTCGTCTTTCACAGATATAAATCAGTAAACATAATCATTCAAACAAAACCACTTTTGACATACATTACCTATAGGGACAAATAGGTATTATGCAGTGGTGACTCCTATTTAAGGTTCCTTGATTCAGTAATAGGTAAACTAGCAAGATATGTGTGGTTTAAATTTTATTTATGACATAAGCCTCTGTATTCTCCTGAAATACAGTTTGATGATCACATAAGCTTAAATTATTTTTTCTTTTAGGAGGAAGACCTCTTTATCTACGTGATAAATGACAGGAAAAAACATTGGTCAGCACAACTTGTGACTACAGAATGTATCAGGGTGCTCTTTTAGAATTTATCATTATTTAGTTACATGTATTTTCCTAGGGAAAATGTACTTCTCTCGCACTTAAGTACTGTTGCAGCTTCTCTGAGGAAATATTTGCATATAGCAGTAATGTTCATAAGATTTCTTTATTAGGTGAGAGACGAAAATATATTCACTGTGAAGGAGGGGGAAATGCAGCTTTTGGTAAACTGTTAGTGTTTTTTGCACTGAGCAGAGCTGCGCTTGCGCCTTTGTATCACCCTCAATTCAGCAAACATTAATGAGTTTAGTTTCAAAATTGTAATTGTTAAATTGTTGTGCCTTTGTGTGCGCTGTATGATTCTATGGAGGAACTTGCTTGCATTTGGAAGAACACGAAGTGTACAGAAGGCTCCATGGCTTATCCAACTGTGCTGCTACTTCATCGATGAACTGCATTTGTTCATCACTTCCTGATCCTTGGGCTTCAGTCTCCGCACCCTCCCACCCGCCTAGTATAAATTTGAACAGAACTTTTCCGTCCGCTGAATGTGCAGATCTGCTGCAGTAAAAACAGCATAATGGAAGCCATGTGCCTCCAAAACCAGTCAGGTCAGAGAGGACTTGCCACTAATAGTCTGTTCTCAAATCTGAGGTGGTTTAGGTATGTGCTTGTATTTGCTGGTAAACTTGATTTTGTTTTCCTTTGCTCTTAATTTGTGAATTGGCTCTTGCATCTAACTGAGTATCTTAGTTTTTACAAATTTTGAGTGACTATCGGATAACTTTTATAATACAAGGACCAGAAATTTTCTGACTTAAGCAGTTTCAAGGTGCTGATGGTCTATATATAATCATACCATATATTCATACCACATTCTGTACAGATTTGTACCTTGTAACTGTAGCTGTAGCTTGAGAAGTGTTGTAAAACTGACAAACGTGCCAAGTCTCCAATAAATGCAAGAAAATGCGCAAGTTTGTTTACGCATGCTGTGACTGAACTTTCTTTTTCCCACCGTCACCTTCTCTCCAATCCTGCTGATTTTTCTTTTCTTCAGTTTTTAGAAGTTTGGCTCCACAACAAATTGCTCATAAGACCAATTAATGTTGTAGAAACAGATGTTTTTGATTTGTTAGCAGTGACGTGTTGTTTTCGCGGATCAGAATGTCACAGGGATATTATATTTTTGTAATATTTTATTATATATTATATTTTTGTAACAACTCATGCTTTTCATTTACTTTAGAATACTTAATGCTGTTTCACAGGTATAATTGAACTGGAACCTTTACACTCAAAATGGAGGATTTCCCATCTTGAATCAGGTCTAGGCCAGTGAGCTTGAGTACCCTGCTTTTGGACTTCTGCCTGTACCCTGTGCATGGTGCTTCCTGTAATGACAAAAATGTATGCGTCATCTTAAGAAACTGAATTTATTTTTGCAATGCTTTGCACAATGAAAAAATAATTTCTGCTTGATAGTCTCAGGAACTTATTTACTACTCTGAAGCTCATGTATCTTTTTCTAACTACAAATTTAGCTAACAAAGGTAGTATAATATTATCCAGACTTTTAAAAAAGCCAGTGACTGAAAGCAGTTGATTGGAAAGATCTTTAGTGTTTATGCAACCTATATGCTAGGCTATATAAAGTAACACAGTATTTTTTATAATTATCAGCCATTAATTGTGTTGACTTCCTTCTCCTCCTAGAATTAGCACAGAAAGGAAGACATGCTTGTGTTTTGTTTAAAGCCTTGATCAACAACAGCTCCCTAACTTTCTTTTTTTATTTTCTAAAGTTGAGTTGCTCATAAATGCTATTTGTCATGGTGACAAAATTCATGTTTGCCAGCTAGGCAGTATACTTGTTAAGACTATAACTTAAGTTCTCCAAGAAAGGTAACGAAACGTGTGTACAAAGACCATTTGAGCATCTAGCATTATTGAGGACAGGACCAGTTCTCACCAGGTACTCTCTTCTTGCTCCTTCCTACGTGAATGTGAGGTGAGAATTGGATTAATAACGTGAGCATGAAGCATTCTGCATTTTAATAATTTCTGATGCACTCAAACATGGTAGTTACATTTCAATGACTCTTTTCTCCCATGGTGGCATAAAGGCCAGTGGAGCATGGTGAAGAGAAGGGGTAGTACAGTCACAGTTCCTGTAATGAAGAAGCTTTTCAGAGATGAGAGAGCTGATAAGCCACAGAAGCGCTTGACCTGAGTAACACTGAAGAAATGACATTGAGCAGTTGATTCCCAACGTCTAATCAAGCTGCGAGCAGAGAAGCAGCACAGGAAGAATGATAAACGTGTGAAGACTTGCATTTGTAGTTGTCTCATCAAGTCTTTCTCTGTGATTAAATCAAAAGACCCCAATCCAAATTAACTGTCAGATGTACCAAAAAAATGACAGGGCTTACATACAGATTTTCACAGCTCATAGCTCTGGAACAGTTGCACGGGAGATAAATTGTGCTAAGACTGTTAAGACTTGCCTTTAGAAATCGTAGATTTTTATAAGTTAAGGAGTGCTGCTTTCTTACTTCCATGGTTTTTAGTACAAACAAGGAATAATGTGCAAATAACACTGAAGTTATTGAAAGTTACTGAAGCATTGCATCCCTTGGGCATAAATGCAGCTAATGCTGCAAAAGCATGGCTCTGAAGCACAAAATCCTGAAATCCATAGCTCAGATAACAGCTTTCTGCAATAATTCCTTAGTTTCCCTAGTTATCCCTATGGGATGTGGTAGATACAGCTAGGACGAGGAACGCTAACAAACCTTAAGATGTAGCAGCCAGTACATCATAACAACTTTTGCCAAGAAACTAATCTAATCCTACAGTGATCAGCTCCACCTATGTCACAGGCCTGTAGGAGAGAAATGCACTTGAGCTATTTTATGGTAGAAAAGAGTGGAGATACAGAGGTTTTCAATAAGAATTTAATATAAACCAGGTGGGTTTTTTAAATTTGGTTTGTCTTTTTTTTTTTTGCCTTGAAGCTTAGAATATGTTATCATTAAAAAAAATTCCATATGATCCTGGTCAGATGTGAAATGCAAACTATATAAAAGTGAAGTATGGAATAGATTTTTCACAGCCTAATTTTTTGTTCCCAAGAAATACATTAGAATTACACAGTGTAGCTTTCAAAGCTGACTACCTGAATATATTAGAGAAATAAAAAGTCATTCAAAATCATAGTTTGATTTTTATAGAGTAGGAACCTATTACTTGAAGTGCAGCATCTTTCATAAATAAAACACTTCTGATAGTTAAAATACAATTTTATGAAGGCTCCATAAGCACACGGTGCTGTAAGGAATGATGATCGTAACACAATTCACACAGTTTTGGCTGTTGGAAGCCGTATTGTTCGGCTGCTGGCTGGAATTCAGGATATCCCTTACTGTTTTCAAAAAAATCTCTTGGGCCCTTAATTTCCAGCTGGACAGTCACCAAAGGTCCATGGAGGAGACCTTGAGCAAAACTTAGACCTAATACAGCAATGCAGATGCGTTCTTTTAATATTTTTGTTTTTTAATGCTAGATCTGTTTGGTCCTTTCAGCTCTTACTTATGTGGTTAAAATGCTTTATTTGAGAGAACTTACAAATTGTTCAAAGAACTATCTAGATTTATAGCTTGCTCGTATTTCGGCAAAGTATGGCACCTCTCCTTGAATATATATTTCTTCATCAAATATTGTCTCTACAAAGATACATTTCTTTTGAGGTCTTTTGGGAAGCAGAGAAGGGCACTGGTGTCTGCTTTTGTAATATTATACCTTCAGAGCTGCCATTTTTGGGACTGTTTGGCAAAGCCCAGCAGTGTCAATTCCAATCACAGAAGCAAGTGTTTAAGCTCAACAGATGAAGATACTTAAGTAAAATTAATCTTTGTTGTGAAAGGATACCACCCTTTCCTCCACCTCCTGTCTATACTTAAAGATTATTTGAATCTTCTGGTAACTTAAACTCTGGGAGGAGCTGTTTCCTGCAAAAATGACTCCATATTTCTGCATTTGCCCACATTTCTGGTATACAGGGTTTAAAAAAAAAAGCCTGTGTAAACAGGACAAATTAAACACAGCCTACAGTACTCATCTGCCTTAGTGACTGTAATAGATTACAGTTGCTGGAAAACTACACAAGCTGCGTTTGCAACGTCCCTCCAGCTGTCTTCTGGATTCTGACAACCATGCCGTGACGATGTTTCAGCTCTTTGTGGGATCTCACCCAAAATCTGCATAGTGCTCTTCTGGCTGCTGTTAGGGCTTGTCTGAAAATTTTACTTACCAGTTTGCCCTTTCTTGACAGTCTTTGGAGGTGATCCAGTCTTTAAGTATGACCCCCTTTTCACACGACCTTTGTTTTTGAGTTGTTTGATTCTGATCTGGGCATGTCATGAGTTAGTGACTTTAGTGAAACTGCTAGGAGACCCAAAACATAAACGTGATGGGTGTTTTTTATTCTTTATCAAATTTTGCTTTTGGTTTTTGGTGTGGGTTTTTTTTTTTTTCTGTCTCTGTTCTTCAACTAAGCTGTTTATAGGGAAGCTGTTAGTAGTGGAAGGATTTGTAGTTGGGGTGGGATGCAATTACCCAGTGCACAGGGAAGTCCCCCAGGCCTGGCTGCCCCGTGGTGACATTGGGGCCAGGTTTGGCAAATGTGTCTCATGCCCTCAGGGCATCTCAGAGGGCACTGGGAGCCTGTGTGAGGGCAAGTGAACTTGGCCTTTGGTCTTGACCTCTCTCATTACCTGTACATGTGAGCAGTAGCGTTGGTAAGGTGTGGGATGTATGTAGCTACAGCTGCGTGTTTGCAGACTGAAATTGTGATATGAATGGAGTTAATACTAGGGACTGATTACGCTGTTGTAGAAAAATCAAAATGAGAGACAGTGGTTTTATTTCCAATGTTTTTACACTTTCTGTGATATTCAGCTGTGTTGTTCACTTTCTGCTACTGTAAAAGATCAATTAAAAATGGAAGGGTGATCATGATTAGCTAGGCAGGTCCATTTCCACTGCACCAGCACGTGTTGTGAATGTCCCCAGGGTATTTTTTGGACAGTAAAATTGTTAATGGTGCTGGTACTTCAAAAGCTATAATTAGCCTCTGAAGTTAACACCCTTTCAGTTCTATTGTTTTGAGTGCAGAGATTTGAGAAATCCTTGGTGTATTGTGACCACTATGAACAAATTTCCCTGCCTAAAAGGAATGTAGAATTGTTTAAAATCACTGTTAGTCTGAGATCGAGCTTCAAAATCTAAATAAAGACTTGTTTCTTAGGTCGGCAGCTTTTTAAAATTGCTATTCAGTAATGATAATTATCAGATACTAGTTTTTGAATCTCCTGTGTTGTAACATGAATATCTAGCTCTTACATGTATTATGTATTCTATTGTATTCTATTTTACATTGTAAAATTTTTCACATTTTTAATCTAGGAATATGTTCTTTTTAAAGTAACAGTAATTTCTTATGGCTCCTGTGCTTTCTTAATGTTCTTATACTCTGGCGCATGTTTAATAGGTCAGACTGTGTATTCACTGTAGCTCATTCTGGCACTATAATTGTATCATTTATATTAATAATAATGAGGCAATGAGTTTGGCTGCTGTCACCAGGTGATCACTTTAAAAATCCAGGAGTATTTAAAACCTAATGTATTTCAGGTGCTTTTATTTTGTCTGGGGTGCTGTAGACGTGCCTTCAGGATTCTCATCAGTCATGATGGCTTGATTAACTGCTGTGATTCCTTTGTGATTATGTTCATAGGAACAGACTTCTGATTCCTCATAGGGCTTTATGGGAGAAATGAAGGAATCATGAAAATCAATGTGACTGCCAGATTGTTAAACCCGGGTATTTAAGTCACTTTTATTAATGCCTGTATATTGCAGATGACTTTCATTTAGCAGAACGTAGCACTAGTGTTGCATTACCCTTTATTAAAAAGTAGGTAGTCTTGAGTTATCTGTTGAAAATTGCAGGTAGTACAGAATGTGAAGGTATGTTTGGTTATTGGGGGACATTGTGTAAGTCATTATTAAGATGGCTGAAAAAACTGACATCCACGGTGCTACTATATGCAATTCAATCTGTAGGGTGAGTGCTTGGAATGGGTGGCAGGAGATTAGAAAGGGACAGACCTGGGTGCAGAAGGTCACTTTAGGTAGCGATTACATCTTCACTGTACAGGAAGAGCCTACTTTGTGTTTCTTAGGTGCAAAGAGAATATTAAGGTAGATTGTCTCAGTCAAGTAAGGCAACACTGGGAATTTCTTGTGGGGGATGTTCCTTTAAACTCAGTACCTGAAGTGACCCTAGCGATACCACAGGTGCTAATGTCCAAACCATAATCTGAGAAGAGATTTTGGATCTGAGACCATCTTACAGACAGGTAAGTATAGTTACAGATCAAAGACTCATCTAGGAAATAATTGACTAATTGTTTATTAGCAGAAATATTCGGTTGTATTTTTCTGACTTTTCGTTAGTCTGGATTTTCATATTTAACCCAAGGACTTGTACTCTCTTTTTGCAGTCCCTTTGATGACAATCCCTACAGAAATGGATGGTAAATCTATTGCTAATTGCTGAGTGGATATTTAAACCTCAGGTGTGACACAACATGCAATGTGGTGATGGGCAAATCATTTAAATTCTTTTTTTTCTCAGACACATCAGGGGTTTTTTTCTTTATATCCTTCAAAATTTACCTGCAGGTTTTTGTAGGCCTCTCAAAAACTGTAAATTAAAGTAGACTAAACACTACACTTCTCACTGGTATTCACTCCTACAGAGAATGAAAATTGTATCTGTATTAACAATCAAAAGATTTAGTTTCTCATGACTCTGTCAGACATTAAGCTGGTAAAAATACCTCTTGCAATAGGCATTTCTTTAAGACATTGCTTAAGAATTCTTTCACAAAACCCTTACTGAAGATAGCAACTCACTCTCAGTGATTTGAATTAGGATCAGTATTTTAAATTATCTTACTCGCATCTTCCTTTATGTTCTTTCTTGTTGCTTCTCTGTAACCTTAAAGGAAAAACTGCATTGCAGGGTTTTTTTAAATTAGCCTCTTGATTGTAGAATTGAGCCCATTTTCTTCATAGCGTAATCATTCTGCATTTGGTAACGCTATATATTTGCAGTAGCTGATTTGGCTCCCACATTTGGATTAGTCTGAATTTCCCATCAGTTTGGTAGTCTAATTTTCAACAGATGTTTTAGGGTCATCGTCCCTGTAATGTCTGACCCTCACAGATGACCAGCCAAGTGAGGTTCAGAGTTCAGAGCTCTGGGTGATGGCCACTTCAGATTTAAAGTTCTATGTTCTTTAAAAACACTCATCAAAGGTTTATTTCTCTTCTCCATAGCCTTGTAAAGTGGTGTAATGAGATCGCCTGAGGATTGATAATGACTTCAAAGTTAGAAGTTGTCTGAGAGCAACAACATGGGAATGAATTTACTTAGTTGGATGATTGCAAATGATGCTTATTGATATCTCAAAATCTTACTGAATTGCTATCTGGGAGATGAAGTCTTTTAGAATAGGACAAACCAATTATAGCTAAATTTGTCAGTGTCCCTTTTGACGAGGGTCTGTATCTAATCCTTTTTATGCTTTGCTTAGACAAAGCAAAAAGTACTTTGCCTCTTGGTCTGTAAAATGTTTATACAATATCCAGAATAATTAATGTCATCATTAAAATGCCACTAGTTCTGGAATGATGTGCAACAACAGTTTAGCAGTGCACAGTCAGTAAAGATTTGGGATGCTGCAAAAGAAAGTGAAGAATAAAGATGGTTGTGTGATTTTTGTACACCGTCCTCATCATTGAGCAGTTACAAAATAGGCTAGTGTAGTAGTTGTTTTCCAATACCCTCCTGGAAAAGGGAAATGGATTTAGTGGGTGGGGAGGAAACCAACTAGATTTTATTCCTGCAAATTTTTATTTCTTTTGAGAAACCTGGAGATGTTAGGGCAATGAGAAGTTAGCTCATGAAATGTCATCAGTTCTCCATGTGATGCAGACCTGTAGCAATAGCCAAGCATTTTTATTTCTATAAAATTACTTACAGGGTCTGTAGGACACATACCTGTTACGGGATTCATTTGCCAGCAAGACTTGCATCCAGTTAGGAATTAGTACAGAATTTTTATGTCTGCTCTTGGCCCAGTTATGTATCTCACCAATAAAGCACTTGATAGTTCCTGAGGGCAAAAAAAAAAAAGGTAGCTGTTATTACAGCTTCAGAAGAGAACAGCGTTCTCTCTCCACCATATATGCTGATTAATTCAGAATATCACATTCATTACCTGCTGTGTTTCAGCAAATATCCTGCTCTGTCAACAGCAGGAGGAAGCCAATGCAGGAGATACCTGGATTTCACCAAAGGAAGCTTGGCATAAGCTACCTCGATAGAAATAAATGCAGGAGAATTTTTGTTCTTTTGTTTCTGAATGATTCCCTCGCATGGAGTCAGTTGGGTGATGTTGTTTCTGTTGGCTCCAGCAATGTCAAGGCCATTGATGATGCAAGTTTTGTACTGTTTTTCCCCATTGCTTGGAAAATTGTCTCTCCCCTCCTCCCTCCCCCCCTCCAACCAAATGCCTGCCAAGCAAGCAGCTGTGAACAAAATTTCTCAGCGAGTTGAATTTGAAGTTTTGCATGCTCTGTGGAACAGGGTACACAGATACAGCTTTGAGAGGGCAACAGTTGAGGGGTACAAAATGTGCGTGCGTGAAATGGATGAGCCTTTTAAGAGGTCTTCTTAAGTTAAAATGCTCAGGAAAGTATGAAAAAATGGAAGCAAAGGTTGTTTTTTCATAATGATTTTTGATACTTCAGTCTGAGGTGAGTGACGTCAGAAAGTTTGACGTCTGAGCTTTGCTATTGAACTCCCTTAGCAAAACTAGTGAACAGGAGTACCGCAGCTGCGTCTGAGACACTGGCAGACCAGACCGATGGCAGGAACAGGTCTGTAGAATTACAAACTCAGCTGAAGAAGTTTTAACTTTAATTCTGGTAGACTTCATCCTTATCAAAGCTTCCCATTAAATTCCATGCATTTTGTTTCTGCCAGGGATTTTTTAATGGAATGTGAAATCAATATGAGAATTCGGTGGGGTTGTCTTCTTCAGGAAAATACATGCAGGATGTGAGTGTGCAGAAAATACGGACACCTATGTTAAAGCCATGTAATATTTTCCATGCTTGCAGTGGAAATTTTCAGTTGCTTGCAGTTTTGACAAGCTTTAACTGAGATTTTCCATTACATGTTTCTGCCTTTATATTATTATGATTTTTATATTTGGAGGGGAGATAATGTGCTTAAATATGTAAATTACATATAGGTAACATATATTATGTAGTTTATGACTAGAACAGCTGTGCTTGAATCTCATTCCTCTGCTGCAACTGTAGTGCTTGTAATGTTTTATTACATTTTATATTTAATATTTCATTGTCATGAAGTACCTTGTCCCAGTGAGATTCGAGTTTATCAAGGCAGTGATTTTTGTGTCCAATCTATGTAATATTTTTAATGTTCATAGTTAATATTTTATTTTGGTTTGCATTCAGGTAAGTCAGGGTGGAATACTGCAAAAGGATATGGAAAAGTCTGTTTGTAATTAAAGGAACACTAATTGGACTTTAGGGACTGTGTGTAAGATACACTAGTCTTTCCCACGGCCACACCCTGAGCATATGATCTTTAACTGAATTCATGGAAACATTCACACTGCTTCCTACAGATTGCAGCTGGCACTGTCTGTAAAATCTCTGCTTCACAAAGTGCAGAGAATTTTATGTGATAATGCGCAATGACACATTGCATTCTGCTGCAGTGTTACTATACAGCTATGTGAAACAGATGGAATGCGTTGTAAAAAGACTGTAATATGCAATGCAATTATGCAATAACGTCGTAATCCTAGTAATGGTCATCCTTGCGGTTCTTGTTCAGAGGATGTGAAACAGCGCAGTCCTTGACCATGAAGTATGTGTGTGGTGTACGGATTGCATGCCAGCTAAATTGTTGGTGACCCACCAACTGCTTTTGCTATTTCAAACTTCTAACATCTTTCCCAGCAGCATAAGCTCTGCAAGTAGAATTTTTCTATGGCACAGAATCACGTTTGTATTAACAGTATGAAAATGTAATAGGACGTCAATTGAAATATAAGGCCAGTTAGACCTGGTGGGCCCATCCAGTTTTCAGCAGTTGTTAGTCTCTGGTATTTAAAAAAAAGAAGTAAGACTTTGTGAGAGACAGTTGATGGACAAATTTGAAAATTAGCAAAGGGTTAGTTTCTTCCTTTCAGGTAAGAACTGATGTATACAATTTCAGGTGGAAGGAATTTCACCTAAGTGGTATTTCAGAAAAGATACATAAGCCTGTTATTTAAGTTAGTGCTAAAGATTTTTACTTAAATACTCTCCGTATTCACACTAAAAGATTGTCTTCATGTAAAAAAGGAATTATTCTTTCAAAAATAAGTGCACGTTGTCAAAGATAATTCGCCACATAAATCTGTTCTGGTTTGTTGAATATGGCTTTAGCTGTCCAAACAGTCATCAGTGCCTTTTGGGGTATTGTATGTAACACAAGAAAAGTTTGAGACTCTCACATTTACGCTGGTGCCAGCCGTTTTGTGTTCTCCATGTACACTTTCCAATCAGAATGAGAAATACATAGGGTAAATGCCATCAAGTGACTACGCTGACCTCTCTGGTAGCAGTTTGCTTCCTGTTCAAAGGATTTCACTTCTCATGGTTGGTTGATTGCTATGATCCTGTAGTTAATTATTACACTGACAGCAACTCTAGCAAAACAAGCGTTTCTGCACTCCTGGATGCTTCAGTCTGACTATGCCAGAGTTGTGCTTACGTCAGTATTCCTGTGGGTGTGGTAGGGTATGGATGAAGCTGAGGGCAATTCCCATTTAGAAGACTTTGAAACGTCGACGGATGATATTTTCCTCAATTTGTCAATGCTAATGTTAACTTAGATTGATAGAAAATGATGTTAATGTAAAATATCATTTGCTGTAGCAATATTTTGGCACATGTCTTCACTTGAAAGAGATGTAGGTGGAGGACAGAGAAACCTGTTATCACTCTGCCTACTTTATGGCTACCTTAAGATGATTTCTGCAGCTAATCTCTGAGGAGAAGGAGAGTTACGTATAACAAGAAAAGCTCTGGTTATAGATATAAGGAAAAATGCCTTGACATTGCTCTTTTCTTAATACGTTCTTTGAGTGTGTGCGTCCATTCTTTTCTGTCATTAGCAGTCATTCTCAAGGCTTTGCCCTTCTGTGATGTACTGATTACAGGCCCTTGGAAGTCAAGACCCGTGTCTGTGTGGGTCTCAAGAAGATGAGCATATTCCGGTATGCAGCTGTAGACTTTAAAAAATATGTAGAAGTTAATTTCTTTCTATACTGTTGAGATTAACTACTACTGGTTTTTAACTTTCTTGAGTCTGACAAACTCCTTTATGGCTAGCATACTCTGTGTAAGCCAAGTTTAAAAAATATGCTGCTAAAATGCCATTTTAGTAACATAACAGATGAAAAAACAGGAAAGATGGGAAATATCTGTAGCTAATTAAAAGCGAACGAGACAAGCTTCAGATGACTAGAATTCAAAAGGTTGGTTTTGGCTGCTGCTTGTTCCTGGCTTTTGCTACAGGACGGATTAGTAGTTTTGATAATTTTGCACAGTATAACATGTATTGTCTAATATTCAAAGGGTGAAAAGTTCCAGATCTTGCACTTTTGACTTCTGGCATGTGAAATTTTAAATTTAAGAGGAAATGTTCTGAACTGTGGTGACTTAGGTTGACCTGGTAAAGGCTTTGAAGTAGCTGGTGGTTTATTATGTTTTGAATAAGTACACCAAGCTGAATTTTTCCAAAGGTGCCTTAAGTTTAGCTGATCTTTTTTGGAATAGTAAATATCAGAAATACCGCATGAGAGAAAATGTTGATGTTTTGCCTGAACTTCTCATGTGAAATTTCATTCTCAGCCAGACCAAAATTATTGCTGGTGAACAGAAAACTGCTCTGGGGATATTTTAGTTCTTTATATTATGTTTGAAAAAAAAAGTAAAAGAAGCCCAACACAAAATCAGAAGACCATTTCCATGGAGAGTGTATCTATATTTGGTTCATCAGTTCAAGTCATTGACCACTGGTGAACCCAAAGTTAGGACACCGGTTCTGATGCAGTGGCTGCAGCAGCACTGTGTTTATGCTGGCATAAGCAGTTCCCTTTCCTGCCACCTGCTCCCTCCCCATCCTGCTCAGCTGGTCATGTGCCATGGGCAACCTAAAAGTTAATAATTTAATAAAAAATAATATTTTAAAATGTTTATTTGTAACTGAAGGAGAACATGTTTATGTATATTTGTGTGTAAGTATTCACATTTCTAAATGCAAATCTAGAAGAAACTGATGTAAAACCTGTGAGTTTCGTAGAATACACTTCACTACTGAACGTGGTTGGGGCAAGTGAGAAAATGCTTGAGCAGTAAGCTCTGCAAAAAAAAAAGAGTCCTGATGCATTTTGGTTAACCCATTCTCCCATTTCCATTGCCCTTTTCTGACCTTGAGAAAAGTCTTTGAACTGTGGAAATACTGTTCCCATAAAATTAGCATGTGTCAATGAAGAAATAACAAAAAAGCTCTTATAAACTGAGCCAGCTGAGAAAATGATTTCATGCTGTAAACGTTTTCACAAAGAAACCTTTGCATCTCTTTTGGATTATTACTTGGTCAACAGCATCAGAGTCATTCAAATATGGACACTGACTGAGAGGGATACACAGAGCAGCAGTTCTCTCTCTGCGGCCTTTAAGCAGCAGTGTCTGGGGAAAAAAATGAACTTCAGACATCTGAGCATGGTTTTTATACAAGTCTTAAGGTTCTATTTGATGCATTCATAAATTCATGCTTCTGTTGTTTTAATTCAAAACTGTAATAATTTTGCTTGAGGGTGGAGAAATCTCCTCTGGAGGATTATAGCATATTTTTAACATATATCATAGAATATCTCAAGTTGAAAGGGACCCGTAAGGATTGTCGTGTCCAACTCCGGACTTCGTGCAGGACTACCTAGAACTAAATCATATGACTAAAAGTGTTGTCCATATATAATTGTATCTAGGTAACTATACTCTTTTTTTCTTTTAGGTTACACTTTTGTTATTAGTATCAGCAGGTGCAGGCTGAGGAAAGCAAGATAGAAAACATTTTTGCGTTCTCTAAATTAGGGCATGTGGTTAGGGTTCTCCGTTCTTTCGCTTAGAGTCATAGCAAAGAAGTCAATGTCTGCTCTCAGTTAAGGGCTGCCCCCACACCCTTCAGGGTTTGCTGAAGGCCTCTCTTAAAATCTTTAAGACATTGACTATTCTTGATAAGCGTCTGGAATGAAGTAATAGAATTCAGGCTCAGACAGGAAGATTCAGTAGCTCCAGTGGCATACTTGCGATGCTTTGCTGTGTAATTGGCTTTGAGGTCACATCAGTAACACATCCCTATGGATTTTGGGGTTTGGCCTGTGAAGTTTTGCTGCATGTGTCTCTGAATATCTTGCTCCAGTTTCAGTTACAGGGGTTTTTTTGTTCAACACGTAAGGAATACAGATTGGCAAAGGGTAATGAGGCATTAAAATATACATAATAAGAATGTTGGAGCTCTCCAACTTTTTCATAGCATGAAATCCATGGAAAAGTGAGAATGTCATGAGCAATCCCGTTGTATGTAAAATAACATGTTAGTTGTAACATCCTTGCCACAGCATAGCAGTTGCTTTAGAGGAAGAGAAATTTCAGGAAAGTTTACTGAATATGTTTTTTAACTATATTTTTAACTTACTACAGCAGGAAATTAATGTGGTAGAAAAAAGAGAAGTACCAGCACTAAATCATCTTAATCAGCTATTGGAATTTAATAATTCATTATTCTGCTGTCATCTTCCTTTCTGTTAGTAATCTTTTCTAGGGTGTTTGATAGTGGCCACTCTCATGCTTTTACAGATAACTTTGTTCAGCAGACCAGCCTTCCAAGTTTCTTTATGCTTGAATGAATGCTATAGAATTTAAATGCTATGGCTTACAGAACATTGAACTCAACTTGGTGAGTTATGCCTAATAACATATGTAGCAATGTTGATAGATTTTAGACATCAAGGTACAGTTTGGGTTAGGGCTATGACAAAGGTTAAGCTTGTAAAGTAAGCGTAACAAATGCTTACAGAATGATAGTCAAGTAGCACTCACTGAAAAATCTGGAGGCATTAAGAACTGTTGGAAGTCACAGTTGCATCTCAGAATAAGCTGTGTCAGGGTCTCAGTTGTCTTCATTTAACAATGAGTTTCTCAAGAGGGAAGCATTTCGGATGTTAGTATCACTGTAGAAGACTGTAAAAAATACTATCATTTTAAAAATGTACGTAATGGGGGAAATATTATCTGGCCTTTTTTTTGTATTTTGATAAAATATGTGAAGTAGTGTGTTACTGGGGAACTTTTCTGTCATAAAGGTTGTTTTGTGCTAGCTGCTGTGTCATTTCAGGTTAGAAATAAGAAAGTTGTGCTGTATTGCGCTATCAGACTCTGATGGAGGTTTCTGTTTAGAAGATAAAATAATCAGCCCTTTAGGCAGAAAATATTATAACCAGGAAATTATTTTGGAAGCGTGAGTATTGTGTCTCTTACTTATCCTAAATAATTTTACTTTGCTTTGATATTTTTAACATTCGTATGATGGCTTTATTTGGTACAGTTAGATATCCTGCCAAAGTGTAACTATAACCCTGAGTCCTTGCCTATCTTCCACATGCAATTGCATCATTTGCTACTGCTGGCTTCATACGTTCTTAAGTCAATAGAAAGTTCCTCATATTTGAGAAGGAGGGGTAGAGCCTTCATAATTTATAGGAAAAACACTGAAAACACCGAGGCCAAAAGAAGACCTGTCTGTGTAAAAGCAAGGAGGAAATAATCTTACCTTTTTTTATTGGTGGAAATCCTATTTTAAAAAGCCAACATTGGTGGACAAAGACACAAAACCATCTTAGCTCTGCAGTCTGCTATGTGCAGTGGAGTGATATTGTCCAAGAGTAGAAATTGCAGAATATTCCTGGGGAAGAACATTGTGGACATTTCTTCCTCCAAACCCTCATTCGGACAGTTTTGTTGTGGTGGTTTTTTTCTGGTTGTTGGTTGGTTGGTTTGGTTTTTAACTGGACCTCCATAGCCCATGTTTCTTCTCAGGATAATTTACAATGTCACTTGAAGCTGTGAACTGAACAGAAGAAGAAAAATGTTACAAAATAGTGAGGGTTCCCTCCTCCCTGGGGAAAAACTAGCACCACCATCACTATGATCGGTTCTTATGATTTCAGGTATTGTAAGAATTGGCCAAGAGTGTTAGCAGTTACTGCTAGGAATTTCTATTCAGTGCAGGAGGCAAAACTTAGCTGAACGGTAGCCAAAAGCTATTAATGGGAAAAAGTAAATAGGAGTAATTTAATCTGTGTAATCTTATCTACAGACGGTTCTGCAATCTCTGCACAAGGCCTCTGGCAAGTAACTAGAGTGATGCAAAACAAACCCAAAGAAATCTGCATGCTAATAGAGAGAATAAAAGATGTGAAACATCTTTGTGAACTAGACCTAATTTTCTTCTTGCAATAAACCCGAGACCTTGAGACATACATAGCATGTGGCCCAAGAAATAAACAGTGAGTACTTTCTCACACTGAGCTGACCTACCATCTAATGTGTGATGTTGTTTGAAAATAATAGAACAGTAAAACTGAGACATGCTGCTCTGTTTCTTTGTATTTATTTTAATCCTCAAGAAGAGAGTAAAAGCCATTGTGCTGCAGCTGCTCCGTAGGAATAACTGTTGGAAAGAAAGGTAGAAGGAGGAACGTTCCAAAGTGGCGTTTTTTTGTAATGTCTCCATGCATGTGAGCAATGCTGTGGGTTCAGAGAATGAGACATCTAAAGAAACTCGGCTTGTTTATAAACTTGGGGTTTATTTCCCATAGTACTTTTCATCGTGGTTATATGAGTATTGCAAGTCTTTTCTTAATTACCGATTCACTTGGGGAGGTCTTCATGCGCTCTGTGAGTCTCTCTGCTCTGCGAGGAGGGATCTCCGTTTCTCCCTCTGTGAGCACTGCATTTCTCAGACGAGCGCTTTGCAGTGTGCTGTCTTTATAATGCTGCTTGCTACCCGTTGGTGCTACACACAGCGATCTATCACAGTACTCCTAATGAGTTCAAAGTAATACTCGGAGCATTTTTTTAATTTCTGTTGTTCCATTTGTCCTGACGTCTGCCCCATCTGGTCTGAAGAGAGGAGGTCGTAGTGGGGCTTTGAAAGAGTAACTGCAGTGAGGATAGGAATGCGTTCTTACAGCAGTTCCATTAGCATCACAACTGAGTTGAACCAGTGTTTTAAACTGCTGTAGCAAGTTAAATTTTGTTGCTTGTAAAATCCAGCAACATACAGATTTGACAGATTTGGGTAGTATACCAGTTCCTTCAAGTGAAGGGGAATGCATTTGAAAAAAACAAGCCCTGTCACTAACTGAATTAAGAGAATAGTGCAGTGAAATCTGTTGGAAGCTGTGAAAAGTTTATGCTTCTGCACTGTAAAAATTATCTCAGGGAGGATCAAACTCTTTTGATCTCCTATCTCACCTGTTTTAGGAGTCTGTAACTGCTGGTGCCTGAGTCTTAATTCAGAGTGGCAGCAAGTAGGGAATTCTAGTGTTGTGAAACTGTGCTACCAGACTGCATTAGATTGGTTCTATAACTATTATTTTTAAGCCTTGTTAACTCCATAATTATTAGGAGAATAGAGTAATTCCGACACAAACAGCTGTGAGCAGTTTGGCCCAAACCCTGGCAGAAGTGGTTCCCTCAGAAATAAAGGCATTTTATCTGATTAGGAAGATTTCCAAATTGCCCTGCATGACTCTCTAAGTGTGGAGATTTTGTAGTCCACTTCCAGGACTAAATTAATCTGGTGTGCATGAACGTTTGCCTGGTACTGCCCGTTGCAAAGCCCTTTTAGTTAGAATCTGCCCCTCTGCGGGCAGGGTATTTACCAGCAAGTTTATGGGAGTGGAGATGTAGGTGAGAGCTCTATCTGTAATTCTATTTGAGACTGCTGTTTTTTTCTAACAGTGTACTACAGCAATTCAAATTAGGGATGTTTGAAAAAGGTTGGGCATTTTCCAACTTGTTGGTTTTGCCTGTACCTTGGGCTGAACCAACCAGATATTGCCTGGGTTTTTGAAAACTTTGAGTTGTATGCCTTCCTCCAAAAAAGAACCAGGAATAACAAAATAGTATGGAGATTTTGCAATAAACCAAAATCTGGGAATGCTAGAACAACGGGGCGGGGGGTGTTTTTGTGTGTGTCTGTGTGTGTGTCTGCGTGTGTTTTTTACAAAAACACCTGTTCTGACCCCCAGTTTCAGTTGGAGAGGAAGGCTGTACATCTGTATTCGCACATGTTCAACTTCAGTGTTGCACGATTATAGCACACTGCAAATGTTGTGGGGTTTTGGGGTCAGGGTTTTAATTTTTTTTTCTTTTCCTGGGCAAATCAGAGATTACCAATTAGTGAAAAATATTTATGCGTGTGTATGAATGTACCTGCAGTGACATAAGCAGACTCTCCCTCCTATTCCACTTCTACAGAGTTGCATTCTGGCTTAAAGTCAGACTGGAGGGCAACTGCTTAAGGCAGAAGCTGCCTGTGTTTTTTCTTCTGTACTAAATATGGTCAGGTGATTGAAGTTCAAAAAATGACTTTTCTTGCTGTCTACTTTTTTTAACCCTTTTGCTGTGCCATTGAAAGGGGAAGTGTCTGTAGCTCAGCAAGGATGCCATTTATTCTTGGGAGGATGGGAAAAGGTTAAAAGTAGAAACAGCTGATGAGGCAGAACGGCTCTGTAGAGAAAGCAGGAGAAAGAGAAATGTGAACATCTGTTAAAGCTATACCAGTGACTCTTTTGGCTTAGTTTGGCTTGCAGTTCCTTTTGAATTCCTTCTTCAGTAGATGTCACTCCTATCAGTGACAAACACGATATAGGCCTTTGGAGTATCGTTAATTTAGAATGTAATAAAGAGGAAAAACAGGCAGTTCCTTTTTTTTTTCAAAATAAAGTTATCCCAGTCTTCAGTACAACATGCACTAAAAATAAAATGGAGATTTCAAGATCTGATTTGCTGCTGCAATTCCCCACTCTCTTCCCACTGATGTTTGTTCCCTTTAACTGGGAAAATACTTAGGCTGGAGTGCTGCTAGTAGTTGTAGCGTTGTGTCCACTGACTTACAGTTTCATTCAGTACCTACCATGTAAATCACAGTCCTGCTGGCTGTTGTTCAGATCCCCACTGCCACGGAGTGGAGTCAGGGGATTCTGTCTAAGCTTCACAGAATCACAGAATCACAGAATAGTAGGGGTTGGAAGGGACCTCTGTGGGTCATCTAGTCCAACCCCCCCGCCGAAGCAGGGTCACCTACAGCAGGCTGCACAG
>Ga0065711_1004166_pt1 | contig 32552 bp, 24 predicted proteins | sample Hoacrofraction12_FD_59098 | JGI IMG/M metagenome (GOLD analysis project Ga0065711, IMG submission 59098) | Hoatzin crop microbial communities from Cojedes, Venezuela - Epithelial fraction 12 v2 (version 2) | ecosystem: Host-associated > Birds > Digestive system > Esophagus > Crop | place...
CTATTTTTCACAGCTACAAAACCCTAAAACAGCTCTAGAGCTTTCTGAGAAACTTAACAGAAAAATTGCCTTTCAGCTAAGAACAGTAAAAATAGATCAAAAACCAATTAGCTGGCCCACATGGCAGAAGACAGGTGTGCTTTGGATGTGATATTTATACAGAATCAGGATAAGCATTTTTTCCACTTTTACACAGATTCCTGAAGACCATAAATATCACAAACCTCTTCACGCCAATGCCCATCACATCCATTTACAACACCGGCCACTCGAAGAATAACCTCAGGATGCAGCCTGAAACATTTCATCTTGCCGCCCACCAAGTTATAAAACTGAATTAACATTAAAAGCAGCAGACTGATGCGTGAATTATGGTAATAGCGAGCCTGCAAAAGCAAAATCAAGTAAACTCCTTTGGAAAGTGCAGCCAGAGAGAAGGCTGGGAACACTGAAACCAATTACGACTGCTTTAGTGTTACACCTGTTTAAATGAATGACAAATGCAGCACCGAATTATTTACATGATGTTATTAACAAAGGCAAATACGAGTAATGGGAAAATAGAAATGGTTTATGCAAAACAGGCTCTACTGAAACCAGCTAAAAACTTCAGGTATTTGTGGCGGAAAGCAAAGGCTGGGGTCAGCCCTGCTGCTGCCCTGGCTGCCCCCGCGTCAGCCCCAAGAGCTCCTGGTCCCCATGCCCGCGGCTGCTTGCTGTCCCCAGGCTGCAGGGCTCACACCAGAGTAAACACTCCTGTAAGCGCCCCTTACGCAATTCAGTCAGAATGATCTTCCCCCTCTTCAATACTTGTAATAGAGGTTACTTTTTAAAACTATATTGCTCAAGCAGAAACCGATTTAGGGACCAATCACACGGGAAACGGTGCCAGGAGATCCAAAGAGGAAGAGCTCTTTGCAGGCACGTGGCGGGTGATGAGCAAACGGGGAGAGGCTGAGAGCATCAACTTCTTTCCTAGGCCGCAGTCTTACCAAAAAGGGAGAGATTAGTATGTTCTCGGAGTGTACAGCCCATTCCTTCCAACTTTCAAGCATTCATGTACCTACCTAGGACGAGATGGTTCCCCACTGCAGAAGACACTTCATATATTAAAGCATGTGACAGGCAAGAAAAGAACATGTTTCTAAACAGACCAAATGCGAGGCTGGGAGCTGGAAGTGACTGAAGGAGCCTGCCAAAGGTGCCCAGGGGCAGGGATACCTGCAGAGCCCAGGTCCCGGCTCCCTCTCCACAGCATTTCTTCTTAAATACCCTGCCTTCCTCTGACCTTTAAGATCTTCTCCAGTTCCTGACAGTTTGGGCAGGTGGCCATTGATGGAAATTGACAGACTGTCTGCAGAAGCAGGTTTTCAAAACAAGTCGTCCTCCTCACTAATCCCATTCTTTCATTGCAAATGCCAGGCCATCTCAGGGAGATGACTTTGGTCAGACTTCCCTGACACTGGTATTAAGATAAAATTCCTTTTCTCTCAATTCAGCCTTTTATGATGCATCCACTTTAACTAGTTCAGAAATGGTTTCTCAAGCCAGCAGAAAAATCAAGCTGCCTCCCTTACTTCCAGCAAGCACATTTGATGATTTTTACCTCGTGATGACTATTGTCCATTCTTGTCACAGCCAGGATACACATAATTCACTTTGATCATTTGTTTAACTCAGAAATGTGACAGAAAAAGATGTCTCTCTCTTTTATACAAAAAAAAAACCCCAAACCTTACAAAAGGGCTTATTCTGTACAAAGAGAACACATAAAGAGCAGCAAGTTTTCACAACTGAAGTTTCACTACAGCAGCAAAATGAAGTGGGCCTCTTCCATTCCCATGCCTAACACAAGCACTACACAGGTAAGAAAACAGGTTTTACAAGCATCTGGACACACTGCTGCACCCTAGCAAAGCTCTGGGGACATTAAGAATGAAAATAAACATTGAATAGCAAACAGCACAGCACAGAACAAAAAAAGGCAGAATTCAGTGTTATGTTCAATGAACATCTCAGAGGACCTTGCCAGATCCTCACTGTCTCCTAAAGAAACATTCATTCCAAGAGCGGTTGAACACCACAGAGTGACCATGGGCTCCAACAGAAGTCTGTGAATCTGTTCCCAAGAAGCTCCCAACTGTGCTTCAAAACCCAAGATGACTGCCATTTAAGGTTCTCCAGGGCTGAAAGAGCTTACACATAAGATTTTCCTCTCGCAACCAAGATCACCAGGACCCAGAGAGAGTTCCAGCTGATTTTCCAAGCACTGAGTGACTGGCTTTCTCAAATACAGCTGCTTTCTTCATTAGAAGACTAAAAATAGTTCTGCTCCTAGCAGGCTGACTTCCTTTTAAGCATTCTGCCATATCCATGTGTGTATTTCATTCAGGGTTTCTGCATGTCTACGCCACTATGATTCTATTTCAGCCTTTAAGTACATTCAAGAAATTTTTCATTTCCCTCTCCCATATTTACTCCAGATGTCCTGAACTGTCCAAAACTGTTTCATGTTAGNAGAATTTTTAGGGATATTCTGGCACTCACACTGCTCCCGTCTGCTTCAGTATTTTCAGGAAAGATCAACTTTCTTCCCCAACTGTTAGCGAATATGGACAAGTTTATGGTTTTCAAACATCCATGATTATCGGTAGATGTTTTGCTTGTACCATGTGCAATAAGAATAATGAAATACTGCCATATCAGGCTTTCACTTTTCCGTCTTGAAGAGATGCTGGAGTGAGAAACCTGAGGAACTGAAGGATATCCTATGTCTCAGAGCACACACTGCAATAGCAGTAAACACTTCTTCGTAACGCTGTGCCAGCACGCAAGAACCTCATTTTGAAAAGAGATAGTGACTATGGGGTGGGGCACCATGGAAGCACATGCTGTGGTGGTCCTTCCAGTCCCAGTCACCTTGTCTTCCAGATCAGGGGAAACTGGGCACTGCCGCTGTCTTCCAGCTCACATGGTGGGTGTGAAAATCAAAGTGCGAGAGGGGATATAGGAAGGGAGGGACCAGGAGAGGGATACACCCCTTGATTCCCCTTAATGTGAAGTTATCATATGCTTGGATCCATGTAGCTCCAGAGCATCCTAGATGTCCCACTTTAGATTAAAGTAAAAGTCTGTGGCATGTTCAGTCCTGAGTGAAAATGCCCAGTGTTGGACAAACAGCGTATTAAAAATTCAACTGACACACTCACTGGAGCTAGGCAGTGTCAGAGAAAGGCAATTGCTTCTACCCCAGGAAAGCATCAAACTAGAGACACCACACCCAGCCTCCGATGAGTATCCTCATTGAAGTCAATGGAAAAGTTTTTCAAGCTTTGGTAACCGCTCCTGCCCTCACAAGAAGTTCATGACTACCCGTTTGACATAAAAGGATGCAGCCCTTCAGACAACAGATAAGAAGTTGCTTCACTGAGGAGATCGGCAAAAAGGCCATCTGGGATCAGCTCCAGGGCACATGAGGAATCAAAGTTCAGCAGAGCTGAATTCCCTCACTTCAGCAAGGTCAAGGCAACTGCAACCCATCCCAGCACTCTTTCTCTTGAGCCCTTCAGCATGATTCTCTGCGCTACTTGACAACTCCAAAGACTATACGTTGCAATGATTGGAATATCCCATCGAAACAAACAAATAGCTTAACTCCTAAAATTCTAACCTGAAGTATATTTACCTTTCCACAGTTTTGATTCATAAATATGATGTACTTCACTGAATTTGTCCAGGATTACGCTGGGAAGCAATAAGAATCCTAGTACTCAAGATACTTCTGGATTAAAATTGTTTGTGTAAGCATTATGAAACTTTGGTAGCATTTCTGCCCATCTTTAATCTTCTTACAAGTGTAGGTGTGTTATCTAATAAACTTAAACAAGTACAACCTTTCTAATAGATAAGCTGGCTGCAACTTTTTTATGCCAGGGAAGATAATTAAGAGAACTCCAGGGCTGGTTTTTTTAATCTTGAGTTTCAGTGATATGAATTGCTAAATGCATCTGAGAATGCAAAGGTATCCACAAAGCCTTCTAATCCTATTTACTTCTAGTAGGATTGAGGTTGGTCATAACCTCACAGTCTCAGGCCATAAGTTTTTCTGTGGATGGTATCGCTTTGGACTTTTTGAAGAGGAAAGGGAGAAGGGAAATATACTGATACCCAGGTAGCATTATTTAAAATAAAATACGATAAACGGCATCTACCTCCTCCTTCAAATGCATACTAGATAGGTCCCCACAGGCTAAATATTCTTGGCCATTTTCCATGACGCTAAAAAGTGTAGGTTTCAGCTCTTCTTTCTTCATAAATGGGAAATAACAACACACAAGAAGCCAAACGCAAGTAGAAAGCAAATTAATCCAGCCACGTTTTACTCTGAACTATGCTGCTGCACTCCTATAGCAACCCCAACCAAGAACAAAATTTGGCTTGCTGTATCTTTTCTCTCTAAATGTCTCATTTTGACCATACAACTATTCTATTTTCTGGTTAAACATTACATGGAGTGTGTTAATTTCTGCTTCAGCTAATTTAGCTATACTAAATGCAAATGCTTCCTGTACTTATGAATACAATCTGTTCATAGTGAATAGTTTTGAAGATTTGGATGAGTTAAAACAGCAACAGTATCCATGTGGGACCAGTCTTCCTTGGACAACACTTCTGCTTGATTCATAAATTCTTTCCATAGGAAATGTCTGTGGAAAATCTCCAAAACATCCAGAAATGCACAACTCAGTTGCTTGAGTTATTAGGGGTTCTTAATATTTATTGCTTCTGCCTTTGTTTCTTAACTTTTATAAGCATTGGCCCTCAGGTTCACGAGACCCCTTTATGCTTATTTTCCATTATTATAGAATGTGTGTTTTTAATAACTGCAATAACATCTGTCATTCGTACTACACATGAACCTATTAAAAAGCATCTTCCAACTCTGAAATATCCAATTTCTGCATCTAATCAGTGTGCTAAGGCACCTCTTCACCTACTGTTACAAAGTCAGACATGCAGGATGGTAGAATAAAGACACAGTTGCTTGATCGTGAAACAAGCGTACCATTGTCTGACTTAGAGATCAGAATTTCAGGAAATCTTGAAACAACACTCAGCCTTGTGAGATTTGAGGGTGACAATGGTAGGAGCGCAACGGTAAACCTGCAAGTGAACTTCTGAGACCCATGACATTCATGATCTGTAAAAGGTGGAGCAGAAGAGCAAAGGGTGAGTATGGCTCCTGGGATGTCAGAACGTGCCCGGTTTGTCACAGACGAAGGATTTCTACCCAAACAGTACATTTCTGGAAGTGCTAGCCCTGTGCTCCATGGCCCAGAGTGGACAGTTTAAGCTTACCTGGGTGGCTTTCTGCTCATCTCTGGCAGCAATAACGCTTAGAATTTGTCATGGACTCCCACCAGAGAAGTTCCAGAAGTTACCCCAGATTTTGCAGAGACTCCTGGGGTAGCCCCTGTCCGTCCAGCCACCAGTGCAGCAGTGCCAGCTGTTGCCTTGACAGGAGGAGGAGTTCTCCTGCAGCCGAGTCTAATTCCACCAACCTTGCTTGTGATGTGGTCCTACTAAAGGAGTCCAAGTCTTTCCTGAATTAAGACTTACCTAAGCCTCATAAGAACTTCAGGCAACCGACAGCAAATTGCAGTTAGTCAAGAAGAAAGAAGAAGAAACTAGCACTTATGGTCCACGTGGGTCCAGGAACAAAGTTTTTAAGTCACAATGGCACCTTAATAAAATCTCTTGTCGGTCAAAGAATAGTTTGCATTTGACAGACTCCAGTTTATTCAGCATGTATTCTCTCTTTTTTATTTCATGCCTTCTTCAAATGATCTCTCTTCCTCATGATTCCACTGCTCAACAGTCAGGCAGGCTCAGGCATACAACTTAATGTCCAGTGGATGTTGCGGCCCTCATCTCTGATCAGCATTTCTTTCATGCTTTGTACAACTCTTGATTGGCCATTCCTCTCCAGGTTAGACCGATAATTGCAAATACCATCAGATTTCTCTCCTCTCATATGAAGACAAGACCGTAGCTCATTCTTCTGCTTAGTAAGCATGCTGTGGCAGCAGAATTCTTTGAGTAAGTGTTCTGCGGGTTTCTTTTAAAATCAAATTAGTCATACGCGGAGTATGTCTAGAGTGGAACAAAGCCAAAGAAAGAAGTCCTTTTTCAGATCTAGCTATGCCAGTTGAACAAGAGGATCTTTCCAGCTGCCTCTCACCATTGCCAGAGGTTACAGAAAGCTGACCTGCTAGTGAGTGAGTGTGCTTCAGGTGAAATGAGTGAAGTTGACTTAGGATGGTTAAATATTTAGTCTTTGTTCACTCAGCTCATCCTGTCTTGAACAGGTTTGTGAGACTCGAACAAGTTTATGAGTGGCACCCATGATGCTGAACCACAGGTCAGAGGGCACAGTAATCTCTACTGTGGGTAATAAGTCTCCAGACAGGAGAGGGCTATTAGTGGCAACCTTTTCAGCTGGTAGGGCAGTATACAAGAGAGAACATGTTTCCATAGTCCTGGACTAACATAAATATTCTCTGTCATCAGTATAGTTCCTTCTTTTCCCTCATGGGATTGCCCTAGCATTATAAGCAACTTCATACAGTATCATCACATTTGCAGGCCCTGGTCCTCATGGGGGACTTCAACCACCCCAATATCTGAACAGAACAACAATCAATCCATGAGGTTCCTGGAGAGCATCAATGACAAGTTCCTCCTCCAAGTGACAGAGGAGCCAATGAGGAGAGGTGCTCTGCGGGACCTCATACATACCAACAAGGAGGGTCTCATTGGGAATATGAAGACCAAAGTCAGTCTTGGCTGAAGAGACCATGCAATGGTGGAGTTCAGGACACTGAGGGCAGGGAGGAGGGTGAAAAGCAGGCTCACAACACTGGACTTCAGGAGAGCAGACTTTGGCCTCTTCAAATATCTGCTCAGAAGAGTCCCATGGGATAAGGCCCTGGAGGGAGGCAGCCCCAAGAAAGCTGGTTAATATTCAAGGACCATCTGCTCCAAGCTCAAGAGTGGTCCATCCCAATGATTTAAAAAATGCCAGGCGGCCTGTACAGATGAACAAATGGCTCCTAGCCAAACTCAGACACAAAAAGGAAGCATACTGAGGGTGGAAGCAGGTAACCTGGGAGGAACATGGAGACAGTTTCCGAGCATCCAGGGACAAAGTTAGGAAAGCCAAAGCCCAAATGAATTGAATCTGGTGAGGGATATCAAAGACAAGAAGGGCTTCTATAAGTACACAGGTGACAAATGTAAGGCTAGGGAAAAATGCCTGTTGTTCAAGAAGACAGGAGACCTGGTTACACAGGATGTGGAAAAGGCTGAAGTACTGAATGCCTTCTTTGCCTACAGCAAGACTGGCCTTCAGGAATCCCAGGTCCTAAAGACCGGGGGGCACAGGCTGGAACAAGGAAGATATACCCTCGTGGAAGAGGATCAGGTCAGGGAATACTCAAGCAAACTGGACATGTAAACTGGTCCGTGGGCCATGACAGGGTGCACACGAGTGCTGAAGGAGCTGGCAGATGTCATTGCAGGGTTACTTTCAATAACCATCTTTGACCAGCCGCAGTGATTGGGAGAAGTGCCCGAAGACTGTGGGAAAAAAAATATCACTCTTCAAGAAGGCCAGGAAGGAGGACCCATGGAACTACTTGAGCCTGGGAAGGTGATGGAGTAGCTAATCCTGGAAACCATTTCCAGGCACATTAAGGACAAGAGAATCATCAGGAGTAGTCAGCGTGGCTTCATCAAGAGGGATACGTAGAAGGCTGAATTTTAATTTCAGATTATAAATAAGTAAAAAAACCCTTAAAATCCCTTCGTAAGAAACAGTCTCTGTGCTCAGTTCACAGAGCATTCTTCTCAAACCCTCAGTAGATCCTAAGTAGTTTAGCACAATACTAGTAGCTTTAATTTCAGGAGCGAAGGAAATTGTTAAGAAATGTCAAAGATTACCTTCCATTAAGCTGGCCAGTTTGTAAACATGAAAGTAAACACACATGGCATTTGACTATGCCCTGATACTTGCTGATCAGTTCCAGCAAAAAGCAGGTATGACAAGTGTTCTCATTTAAGTTGTAGTCATTACCTCATGCTTCATCCCTTCTGTTGATAGCAACCTTGTCATGCAGCCAAACAAACAATAACCAGCATAAACAAAATCGATCACCTTCGTTCTCATAGTAGAGAAATGTACATAATAAAACCCATCAATTCCCACAGAGATACATTTTAAAACAGTTAAGTTGCAGCTATGAAAAAGAGACATAAAACAAAAACAGGATAACAGCATCTAAAGGTATTCTGTTGAGATGTCTGCAGCTGTAAACGGGTTAGTTTGGCTTTTTGAGTTACAGTTTGCAGACAGATCTACACAAGATTACAGTTATGAGTTACTGCTGTGTACGTTTAATGGATTTTCCTGCTCTCTGGTACTGCAAGTTCCTAGTCTGGAGTTTTGCTGCTTGCCAGATCCAATCAGCTAGTATTATGTTTCACAGTATTTACTTGTTAGCTACTAAATTTTGGATTCTCAGACCAAGGAATGAAGGAGTGAGTGTTACACTTCTGATTATGTGAAAGCCGTCTCTATTTTCATCTGTTTGTGCTACAGATATATTTGTCTTGTGAAAGTCAAGAGGCTTACGCTTCTCCTGCATCTCAGATAAATATTTTAATATCACTGTTTGGATGCAATTTAAAGTATAGCTGACTGTGTTGTCTTAACTTTACATATTATAGCCTTCTTGGTAGCACTTACACAGCTTCTATTAACCTACAGCCAGCCCAGGGCCCTCATCTCACAACCCTCTTTCGTGCAAGTAACTGTTCTCAAATGCTAATACATGTGAACTCTCCCTCACTCCGCGACTACCTTAATTGATGACAACATTATGAAAAAATCTGAAACAACACCTTTGAATAGCTTTTATTATTATGTTGTAATTCTCTATCACTCTTATTGAACATACGGCTACTGCCTAATAGGATCTATAAGCAGTTTGGTGGAAAGCACCTTTCATTTTCATCAAATTTGACTTTCAGTGATTCCAGGAATTTGAATTAGCAAGGTATCTTTGCTCTGGCTCTGCTTAGTCACCCCTGAGAGGCAGCTCTTGAAATGCCGTCACTAACCTGAAGTAAGATTTGAGACAGTAAAATAATGAATTTACCATCAGACACAGAAATCTCCAGGGTAAGTTCCCTGTACAGAGTTCACAAGATCATGCTTAATTTGAGAAAGATGATTTCTATTGCACCATAAATTTAAAAAAATAATACCTATGTCATCAAAACAGCAGTCCACTTACACCACCTCTGTATAACAACTGCACTATCAGAGAAAACTGAGAAAGTCTGATTTGGAGTTTATGAGAAGCATAAAATCTATCAGGTCAATAAACAGAGATTTTGTGTGGCACAAGGGACTGCTGGAAAAATTAGTGTGAAGGTAACAGAGGGAATTTCCGACGGGAGTCAAACAGCTTTTAGCATAGGCTGTAGATGAGCAGTGCAGTGATAGTTTGGTGTGGTTTTACTGGCAGTAACCAAAGACAGGCAAATACTAGCACTGTGAAAATTTTATCCGTCTTAGTAACTCGGTTCCTCTTTGTACTGCTTGTCTCTCAAAGACACGTACTAAAGTACCACAAAACGCAACACATGACACCAATCAGCTCCAAACATCTGTTGTGTAGCACACGGAAGAGCATGCTACAGAATTGCTAAGGAAAGCTGCCTTGTAAATAGGCATGAAAGCTTTACCGATTCTCTGCTGCGGGGAATTAAATTCCACTAAAAATCACAATTTCTAAAAATTAGGAAAAGTATATATGTAAAGCAGGGAACCGCAAAAGCTTTTTTTTCCCCTTCTTAACACAGGAGTATCTACATTCAACAGCAAAGAGCCTCCTCTTCCATTGCCCCATTGACCGCCCCGCACAGCCCGACGAGGGTGTTTCAGCGAGGGCTTCGCAAGCACGGGGCCGGGAGGGTGGCCGTGCACCTTCTCCTCCCGTCCAGCCTCACTCCCCGACTCCCCGGGAAGGGGGTGCAGGCATCAGGTGGGGAGGGCTGGGGCAAGGGGTGCTGGGAGCCTGGCCAAGCTGCGGCTGGCGGCGAGCTCCAGCTCTGCTCCACATCACACCGGTCAGAGGGTCAAGTTACAGCGTGGTTCGGATGCGTGGGGCAAAGCCAACCCGCCGCGTGTCGCAAGCCGGGTAAGACTCGAAAGGTGATCAGCCCAGTCACTGCTGCGAATTGAAACTGTGATGTAAGTGGAGAAGGGGACGACTGTGTTATTAATAAATGACTGGGTAGCATCTGCAGAGATGAACCCTACGAAGCAAAGTCGCGCGCTCCCCGCTGACCTTATTTCTCGAGGTAAGCCAGCCAGAGGGTGTAATCCCTTCTGACATTGCTTCCCCATCCAGATTTCCAGGGCAGGCCCTAACTACAAGCAAAACAGATGCCTATTCTGGGCAGCCCGTATTTTCCAAAGTCGCTTGGCAGGAACATCTGTAAATCCCCTGATCACCTTGGCAATTTGGAGGTCGGCCGGGCCGCGGGCAGCACTGCTGCACGGCAGAGGCAACCTCGCCGCTCCCTTCAGCCAGCACCATCGCACCCGACCGGCCGCGCAGTATCCCAGCCGGCTTCTCTGATGTCTGCACTAAGCTTTTATACCCGTATCATGTGTAACGCAACAATTTATTTCGTGATAAGCATTGATATTTATATAACTGGAGAAGAGAGAGAGAGAAAAAATCTGTCAGAAATAGCTTTACAGATGAGTCTTCTCATTGTCTAACAAGCTTTTCATTGTTTTTAATTTTCATTTCTCTCCATGGTTCAGGGCACTTGGAAAAAAGAAAATCTATTCAGCAGTTTCCCACTCATAATTCAAGAAAGAGAGTCATGTATTATAATAGAGATAATTAGCTTTGACTGAAAATAATAAGCTTGGCACCAAATATCCCCCACTACTGCACAGAATAACCATTTATCGTCTTATACACTCTCCATCAAGCCTAATTACTGCAACAGTAATTACTAACCTGTTGAAAGAACAAAAGAAAACACAACTAGCTCTGCACTGAAATAAGCAGAACGTTGCTGCTTCTCGTAAGAAGCTCTTGGTTGCCCTCTTTTAGAGCACGTTTACTTGCTGTCTAGACCTTGTCTCAACACATGTGCTCGTAACCCCCAAAAAAGAAACTACATCCATAAATAGCCTGATTACAATGGTCAGGTCCCATCCACTCGGGCCAAATATCTGTTCAGTTGGACTGAAGGAATGGCACTGATTTTTCGATTTCTGGGAAGTTAGGAGAGCAGCACCGGTCCCACGCTGCGTGCTGCGACACTGCAGACATCCATATGCTGGACAGCTTTGCTTGCCTACTCTTCTGACCCGCCAAATGTCTCCTTGGCCGTTACTCTGACTCTTCTCAAAAGATATGCTGCCAATCATGTCAAAGTATGACAGTGAAAAAATCAAACAAATGTATTCAAAGAATAACATATGCTTAAAGGGTCTGAAGTATAATCTTTATCTGCAGGAGTGTACTGTGTTCATTATAGCATTTCTCCCAAGTTTCACCCCTTCCCACTGTTGCTTCTGCTTGGATTCACTCTTAGAGCTTCACCTTTGATAGCCGAATAAGCCCTGGAAAAAAGCAGCAAATGGCAGCATCGATCCCTTTTGCTGCTGCAGGTATTCCCCAGGCCATAAAAGAACCTGTATTTGGGAGAGCTTGTACAGCTACCTGAGAAAGAAGATGGAAATTTCATTGTTCTCCTTACATCCTATGTCGTCCAGTTCCCTGAATGGGACCTATCCCTCTGTCTTTGCCAATAGGAGTTGAAGGAACCTGGTGCCCTCCAAACATCGTCAGTACTTCACAAAATCTGCACTGCCAAAGTTGTTATGCTCGTTGAGTCCAGGAACTGGAACAATGCCACACAGCATATGCAAGCATTCACAGCTAATCAACCCAGCTGAAATTTCAGATATTGAATATTCTCCGGGAAACTGTTCGCAATCAATCCACAGCATGCAAACAACACAACCCTCCCACCTCCAAAAGCCCCAACAAGCTATAAAGTAATTCATCACATAAACACAACCAAAAAACACAACCTAGAAAACCGCAGAACCACTAATCTGAAGGACTCAACAAGCATGAGTTACGCTCTGTGTCAAATAATGAGACTGGTTTAAACCAGGAGAGGTTTGAGGCTTTTTTGGAGTTCCTGACTTTTGCCCCCTGCATTTTGAAGACTTAGGGCCATCGTGTTTCAGGGCTTCTTCACCAGAATCATGAAACTGCCTCCCTCCCACCCCGCCTCCCTTTTTAACTCGTTCCTTTTCTCCTCCAGTCACACAAACCCAGATGGTACAAGCTTTAAGGAAAATGCAACAAAGACTCCAAGAATCATTTCCAATGGGCGTGTTCTCTTTCTCTGGTGGAGATGCACTGCTAGAAAGCATTCAGGCAACTAGGAGGGGGCTTCCCAAAATGACGAGAATACCAACACATGCATAAGCCATGACACTCCTGATTATCCCATGCACAGAGAGAGGGGGATGATGTCTTTTCCAAAAAAAGGGGAAGTTTCATAGCCTGATGGCTATGTCATTGGTGGATTTGGAGGTAGAGTAGGATAAAATCACCAATGTCTTCTATAGCCTTTGCTTGGCTACAAACAGTATATCAGTATATTATTAATAAAAGTAAACACATTTTTTCTCCCCCAAAACCCATTACCTAAATATAATTTGATTTTGTGTTTTAACATCTCATTAGTGACTTTAAGAGATGCTTATAGAATGATTGGAGCCTAGCAGCAACTTAGACTGTAAATGAAAATTTAAAACACCAGTAATACTTCCTTGATGAAACAACTGAGAGGCATATCTGATCCCTACCTAACAATGAAAAAGCCTGAAAAAAGTTTTAGTAGGCATTCACCGTTTTGAATAACACAAAATCAGGGTAGGGCATCAGACGCTAATGCAATGACTTAATTCTCCATTTAGCCCAGCATTAAAATGTTCGTTTATGGGGTCATTCTGCATGCCACCATCAATTTCTCCTGATAATTGAAAAAAAACCAAAGCAACTCCAAATTGCTTCAATGGGATTTTTAAAAGTTTTTCAGTTTTCCCAACTTCCTGTTTAATTTCTTGTTTAACTGCCGAATTGCATTGCTCCCAGTTCTTTTCCAACCAGCACCTCTCTGCAATGCACACAATGTGTTCACTGACTGGACCACAGAAAAACAAAACAAAACAAAACAAAAAAAGGAATCAGTTGGAAGTGGTAGGCAATGCTCCATCCGGAGAATGCCTGTCTGGGTTTTCAAAGACAACGGGCCTTTAGTAGGTCTAGGATTCATATAGTTTGACTTGCACTCTTCCGGAAGCCTGCTTTCACACACTCCGAACGAGTTTGCTTTATCCTGCATGAGTCACAGTGAAAAAGCCCACTCAGGAAAAACATCCAAAGAAAACACTAGCACACTCGGTAGCTGGAAGTAGGACAGGCCTATGCCAAAACCAGAAACTGAAACGTATCCGAACTTTGGGAATATAGACCTTGATTTCAAATGTATTCCCTGTGTCTACAAAAGGTCTCAGAAGGCTAATTTGTGTAATTATTTCTACTTGTAATTATGCTGTTTGGTCACCAGTGCCTGTTGGCCGTTTTGATGCCTTCAGGAAAGGAAGCGGTTTCTGGAGACAAAGTAAAATGGAGAGTAACTCATTCCATTTGGAATTTCTGCTTTCCTTACTAATAAATACTTCTTCTTTAAGGACTTTAGAGAGTCTCACCACCCTGATTCCCAGACACACTCCAAATAAGTCACAGAAATTATTCTGACCTACCTCCATGCACATATAAATGTGGCTTTTCAAAGCTGCTGGACTCGAGATGATAAACTCACAAAAAAATCTTCAGTTTCGTATGCATCCAAACTTTTGGTCAAATCTACCAGAGAGAGATACAAAATGTAGGTTTTGTTTTCAGCACGAGCACCCTTAGCATCTGACGATTTTTTGCCTGCATTTTCTCTTCAAGATAAATACCAATATCTCTGTCAAAAATCTCACAGTAACTCTTTTCAGAATAGGTGGATTATCGGATTATCTGATGCAAACACAGTTTTTACAGCAGTCCTGCTTTACAGGATGAGCCACACACGGAGTATGTTATGTATTTATTCTTACACAAAAAGGGCTCTTACATACTTTCAGGCTGAGCAGCTTTTTAACTTCAGCACAAATCCTTCTTTCCCCTTTAGAACACTTCATTAAGGATATAAGATCAGCTGCTAAGAGAGATGCATCACAAATAACAAAACTTCTCCAAGATACAACTGCCTACAACAGGACATTGAGAATAGTGCACGCTCCCTTACAGAGAGAAATGCAAGCTCTCACATTCTCAGTTAATACAGATATTTTTCAGAATATTTTTATATCTAGGCTCATTATTCAGTTTGGAACTTGTTAACAATTTCACCCTCTTGTGGCTTTACAACATGCCCCACATGAATAATGCAATGACTGGACACGTCTCTAGGATTTTATGTGCATTCTTTTAAAAAACTTTAAATGTGGTCAGAGGTATTGTAAAACTCCGAACAAAGCCGTCAGCTGGCCTGGAACTTCTTAGTCGTAATGAAAAAAAAATCCAAGTGAATTAACATTTGCCTCTGCGAGATCCTCTGCTAGGTACAAATAATGCTCTACAGTCTATCAAGTAGATCCTTACTGTGGATAACTGGGCTTTGCCATGCTTGGCTGCTGCTGGCCACCTGATCTATATTCACTCACTCTCTTCCTCTCCTGAAGAAAAGGTCAAATGTTAATGTCCTTGTTCGGGTATTCAGACTGGTGCATCTTTCCTGACTTCATGCTACAGCCTGACTGATGCCTTGTACTTAAAGTGCTGGCATCTTACGGCAGAAACTGAACCTGAACAAGAACTGATCAGTACATAAGGAAATGATGCCACCCCACCAGTTTTTTCAAAGCGCAACACGGAGTTTTCTTGCATTCTGCTTTGTTGTTTTAACCACAAGTTATTACAATTTTTGCTGGAAGCAACAAAGGAGAAACAGCTGTTGCTGGAAATACTCACTTCACATATTTGCTGGACTATTAAAGCCCTGCCTCTGCTGCTGTAATCCAGACAGGACTCCCAGGCTCCCTCTTCCTCCTCGTACTGCCACCATCTCATCCTCTGTCCTTTAGCAGTCGCTTTGCCCAGAGAGGTGTATTTAGCCAAAATCTTTATATCACTGCCTGCTCCTTGTCACTAAAAGCATCTCCTACACGGAACGCCCCAGAGATTAACATCACGAGTATATAGATATAACAAGGTCTTTACGTTTCCCTGCTCTAAACAATACCGCAGTGGTCTGACACAGGTACAAGGGTTTCCATTGTCCTCTGTGAAAGTATTTAATTCTATTCCTTCCCTCCTCCAAATGAGAAATCATGTGTTCCGTGAAGTTTGACTAGTCATGCCCTAAAGCAAACACATCTTCCTCGATTAATGCGCCTATATCAGCCAAGAAAGCCTGGCTCCTTTCACTGGCACTCCTTGGCTTCCAAGCATCCCGAATGAATCATCTTTCTTGTTTCACATCTGAGTAACTACAGATCTGCAGCTCCTTCACCTTTCACTGTCAGCTCAGACATAAGGTCAGCTCTCCACAAAGTGTGCAAAATGCCTGTGTCCATAAGGTCCACTGAAACACTCTAAAAACTCGTGTTTCTGGGTCTTTTTCTCAGTTACCAGTTAACTTTTGCATTTACAAGTTTGGCTCATCCGAAGCAGATAACCAAAAAAACCTCCCCAAACCACTCTCAATAGTACAACATCTAACGACAAGCTTGTAAGCTTCCACAGTCCAGTATACACAGTGTCTTTGTTCAAAGCCTGGGCTGCTGTGGCACAGACAGGGAGTTAACACCTCTGCTCCCATGGCAGAGTGGTTGCTTCAGGCTAATACTGGCCAACACTAAACACTGCCGAGTAGTGTAGTTTGTATTGAGTAAATAACTTCACTGCTGCCAGCTCTATAACTTTCTTATACAGGAACATCCAGGAAAACTATTTCATACCTCCTACACACCTTCAGAATGGTATTTGTATCACAATCGTGCCAGAATATCCCAGTCATACAGCAACGAATCCTGAGAAAGCTCCATAGGCTTTTTCAGTTATACGAAGGGTAGCTGAACTTAGGGTCTTCATAGGCATTAAAAACTGACTGCATGAAGCAAGTGCAAAGCAGAGGGAAGGATTCAGGGACCCAGAGGTGGCTGAGCTACACCTGGTTAGCTACACACAGCGTCTGTGTTACGTCGCGTAGGGATCCCTAGAGCTGAAGTTACCGGAGCTATTTATTATGTGCACAGCATTCTTGAAAAATCAGATCTGTTATTATAGCAGGGATAAAAATTTAGCCAGCATCTCTCTGTCAGTCGGTCTTCAGCTCCAGCATGCCTGAGACTTCTCTGAAAACAGAAATTCTAAGTCCAAGTCATGTGAATATTTTGGAAAACTTTTCCACGAGATCACCAAAGAGTTACATGCAATGATTTAAGATTCCTACGCACAGCTTCTGGTCAGAATGATGCCCACCCTGCCCTGGCTACACTGGCTCTTATCTGCTTTTGTGACTTCGGTGAAAATGGAAAATTATGAGCGCTACGGCTTCCCTTCCCTCCAGCTCACAACCTCAGTCATGTTTCTCCCAGCCAGGGGGAACACTGCTGTGCCCAGCAGATACAGGACCGTGTGCCTGGAGAGGTGGCAACCCAAAGCGTAACTCACCTTCCACTGGCCATGAGCGCGCCTGCGCTGTGCTAATGCAGAGCCCACCCAGAAGTTTCTTGGCAGAACCACGTTAACCCCAAACCCTGCCTGTCCCTCTCTGAGCCAAGCAGCAATGCCGCTTCCAAACAGGGCTTGTTCCGCCCGTGAGGCTGAAATAAACAGCGTTAGAAAACAGGTCCATCTGGAGCCGAGAGCGCCAAAGCATTGCTTTTGTACTTTTCTTGATCCCCAGAGCATCTGGGGCTTCTGATGCATCAAGAAAGAAATTGGATATTTTAAGCAGCCTTTTAACCCACTGGGCTAGACAGGGCAGGGGGGTGAAGGGTGTCGAAATGGAAGTTGCCTAATAACAAAATCTGTAAACTCTGACCTTCTGTCTGAAGATGAAAGCTGAGTTAGATGATTTTTCTGTAGATGTCATAAAGGCAGCTTTTAAGGCTACCCTGCCTGAACTCCCGGTTGCACTTCAGTACTGTAAACACCCGCCGGAGGGAGAGTTAAGTGAGTGGAAGTCCAAAAAAGTAAGACACGTTTTCAGCAGCAGAGAATATTGATCATAGTGAGAAACCATTTATGCCCTGAAGGGCCATCAGCTGTCACTATTTCCCTAGCTCCGGAGCCATATTTAGGTGCCTAATAGGAATTAATTAACATATTCATTAATAGGTGGGTGGAGCTGTGTCGGTTGCAACAGATAGGGAATGCTGATATCAAAACAGAACAATTAACATAATTTGAACCTGTCTAAACTCATGATTGATAGCAAACACAGAAATTGCAGCATCATATCAGATGGCATAAAATTTATTTAATTCAGTGTGCTTCCAACGAGCTTCCAGAAACAAGGACGCAGCATTACCTGAAGTGGCCAATTAAATGGGCGCACAGCAACAGCAGCTAATCTATAAAAGGATAACTTCATTTTGAACTCACAGCCCTCTGAAACAGTTTAAATCTCATCTAAAGCAGTTCTGTATGATCTTTTCATCTTCCGAAGCATCTGTAGATAGCTTGTGGCAACGCCTTCCACAGGCCTAATACGTATTCTATCAGACTGCGTTGCTTGAATCAGTTTCCAGTTTCCTGCATTCAAGCCTTTCCTAGTGCGATTAGCAAAAATGAATAGCTCTGTTCAACTCATGCTTTTATGCCATTCATTAATTCGTCATCAGAAAGCTGAGATTTAGTTGTAGACGTGGCCTAAATTCCGAAAGATCCCGAGTACTCTGCTCAGAAATAGATGCACTTCTTCCCTTCTGCTGAGCTCCCAACTGCCTGAAAACGCCCCAAGGAACAGCAGGTCTTACTGGAAACATGTTGCTACAGCAGATACTGCATAATTTCATCTTGTGAGCCCTCTTAGGATAAGCACTTGCAGGTCTGGGGGGGGGGCAGGGGAAAGGAGTTCAGTCCGAAAACAGCAATTAAAACAAAAAAGCTGCTAGTCTCAGATACTGTGAGGGAGGAGCAAAAGGAAAGGAGAGAGCAAAAATGGGCCCAAACTGAGATCCTAGCAAACGGGAATGAAATCTCATTTTGCTGGCATGCGCTTCCATAAACAGGTTGCATCCCACACTCTGCTTCCCCACCACACTCCAATTCAAGCGCGGCTCACATACGGAGTGTGAATACTCTTGTTCAAATCCCATAAGGTTTTAATTTCCTTTGCTTATTGACAAAACAGTAAAAACACTATGTTGAACAATTTTGCTACAAGAAAACAGCAGTTTGTCAGAATGATCGAATAAGGCATCCCTCGATGGAAAAAAAACACAACGCGACTAGGCAGTGGAATGTAGCAGAGAGAGTTCATTATACGGATACTGAGAGATTGCATTATTTTCTCTTAAAAGGCAGCATTTATACAAGTTATACAGTATCACAGGCATACAAAATTACTTGAAAAGGGAGTAGAGAATGATGTTGAGGTTAAGTGGAGTGTTCCCCTTCATCTCCTCAGACAATACAAAGCAAGCTGATACTCAAGGAAACTGAAAGGCAGTGAATTTACCAACACGAAAAGGAATTCTTTTCTTCAGCGCATGATAAATAAGCTATAAAACTTGCAGTATTGAGACACTATTAAAGCCAAGAGCTTATCGAGATTCAAAATGAGTTTTTTGTATACGCACACAATAGCGAAGCTGGCAGTAGCTCAGAGAGGTAGGCTCTTTTGGAAATTTCCGATAAGACCTAGGAGCTAAAGTTCCACCTTCAAAACCAGTTTAAGTAAACAGTAATTACACCCACGTGAATAAACCCCGCTTCCGTAATTGACTTTGTCATTCAAGACCGCGCTGGGGCTAAGAGCCCCTTAACTGGAACTTACCCTACTCTTGTCCTGTCTCTCTGTGTGGCAAATCCAGCTAGCGTTCATCTGTCTGCTCCTGGTTTTCTATGAAGACATAATGTCTGGTGCCTACATCTGTTGTAACCTCAGGGGGTATGACTGAGGTGGTTATTCACTGTTAAATTCTTCTTCAAGATACAAATCCTAGACTCCTATAGAGGCCAGAAAGAACTGGGGTTGAAGGCAGAACTTGGCCTCCCAGATGTGTTGGCAATAGGCTCCGCATGTATGAAGGGCTTTAATGGCCATTCTGGATTCTTGCCTTCATTTTTAAACCACTTTGACAGAGAAGGGCAATATATTATCATGCACAAAACTACCATAAAGCGAGATGGGACCTGAACAAGGCAGGGAATTCAGCAAGTGGCAAATTCACCAATGAATGCAGCTTGCATCATTCCAAAGTACTTGCAAAGGTATGTTGAGCCCACCAGCTAGTTTCCTCTAGCACCGGGTATCCTATTTCAGTAAACTATTCGCAAAACTGTTACTCACAATTACACCATTCATAAACTACCCAAGCAATTTGCATAATTCATTTCTCTGGCCAAGGACAACAGATCCCACTTTTGGGACTATCCTTTTGCCACTATCCTACCAGCTGTTCCCACCGTGCTGGGACACCCTCAAACTCTCTTCTTTAAATGGTGCAAATAAGCACTCACCAGCAGAGAAACCCAGGTGCTTCCCTTGCAGAGGAGAGCCCCAGCCATCAGGTTGCTTGCTTTTTTTTAGTTTCTTAACAGTTCAATTCTCTGCCTCTGCTCTATACAGCAGAATCTGGAGCTCTCTTGAAGCCTCTCATCTACTTATAAACTTCGAACTGCTCATTGGACTAGAGGACAGACCGAGAACGCCAGCTAAGCCCGTAGCTCAGGTGCCAGGGTATGTGTGCTTAAGTTTCTGTTCTCGCTCCACCAAAGGCTGTTTACGCAAATTTTGAAAAGATAATGAATGTACCCCTTCACCCAGCAATGCCTAATAGCTTGATAGCACTGGTAAAAACTAGGAATTCAAAGCCTCTTGCAGAACGAAGGAAAATCTGAAATTTGGTCTCTGTGGTGAGATCCTGATTTGGACAAAGCTTTGAGGTGGATATGCCTAGGACTTCTCCTGCAGCAAGCTCCCCAACAAAACTAAAGAGAATTTCAACTGAAAAAAGGCAGATTTTGGGGGGATTAGAAACTACAGAAGCTTTCTAAACAGAGAAAATTCAAAGCAATTTACCCACCTCTCCACAGCCAGCCCACTGTGCACACACAGGCAGGTCCTTGGTTACCCTTAATGCTGGGACTCGCACTTTTCCAGGCTTAGGATTTCATGACAGGCGCTCAGTGTGAGGTGTCCCCAGACAATACTTTCAAGTTCACTACCTGCCTGAATCTGTATCACTTACTCAGGGTCAAATAAAACAGGTCCATCTGCTGTTGCTGCAGGAATGGATATGTGCTCCCTTGCAATGGGTCATTAAAGAACTTCTTTTTCTGCTACAAAAGAGCCTCTCATCCAGAAATAGGGAATGGTTCCTTGCTGTAACCGCTGGTTCCCGCTAAAATGTCAGCTGGGTCAGGACAGAAGCATTTAAGCATAGTAACAAGCAAGTCTCTCCCCCTCACCTCTTTCTTGAATAACTGTACCATAATTTTCACCTAAGCAGAGGAAGTGACCTTTATTCCTCCACACTCATTACAGTATATTCACGGCCATATAGAAAGCACATCACTGGTTCTTCTGCCATACAGTTTACAGAAATAAAAAGAAAATCCTTTTCACAAAAAGACAGAAGTAGCAGTAAGATGACAGAGATGCTTCAGTAAGAGCATCGGTTTGGGGTCATCTTCTTGCCACTAAAAAGAGAACTGTCAGAGCACTTACACAAAGAATTTGTCCACGTGGTTAATGCATTATCAGCTTTCATCTGAGCATCCTGCACACTAGCTTTTTTTATGTAGATAACCCCAATGTAAAGACAATTCTCTGCTCATCTCTTGAACACCCAGAAAAGAGGATTCTGTTTACCCAACTAAGAAGCCACTGGCCCTGCTAAAGTCAAAGCTGGGAGGTATTTCTTTGTGCTGAGGCTAAGCTGGGGGCCTTTTCTCTGTCAAAGTGACTACAGAAAACAGATTAACGCTACTTGTTTGCATCCCACTGCTGCTAATGTGTTTGATCAACTGATGTTCATGCATTGTTATGAAGATGTAAGAATTCTTCTGAAAGTCTGTATCCGCCTCTGTTTGCAGCCTATTTTCAGCACTGAGATCACTTCAAAATAGTTATATGAAATTTGACGCAAAAAAAGCTAGAGAAAAGTCAATGTGATTATCTGCTGAGTATACATATAAGGAGAGTAAATTGTTTAGATATAGGTACTTATGAGACAGATCCCATTTGCTGCTCAGAATTATAACAACATTTTGGCAAAATATGGAGATTTGCCAACAAGTGTAGCAGCAATGCTGAATTGTTTGCCATTTTTATAATGTGCCCCCCCACTAAACGTGCTTGCCGTGACTGAATAACCTCCAATCTGCATTTATATTCTTGTATCTTTATCTATTATGCATTACATGCACATGAAGCCAAGTCTCTGATCATACGGAGACGCTATTTAGAGTACACAAAACTTCCCTGGAGGGTTGCCATTTAGAGAAAGCAGCAGATTATCATAACTCTCACGCAATGGTAAAGAGAATACAAAAGGCTCAGCTATTTCCTCTGTAGACTATCAATGTCATTTGTGTGTCCCTATTTTAATACATTCAAGTCTAGCAGCAGTCCTCCACGAAGAACTGGGAACACGTTTCCAAGAACATCAGGTAGGAAATAGCTTTTGTTCTCTCTCCTGCTGTTGTCCAATTTAAACAGCAAAGAACTTTAGACCAAAATTTACAATAGTCTGTTATTCAGCTCACCTGCAGTACTACAATTAGCGACTTCAGAAGGTTACATGCTGCCTTTCATTTTCAGCATGCTTGGTCTGCACTGATGGATGAAAAAGGGCAATGTAATTAAATGATACAGTAGTAACCATACAGAGCAAAACAAAGGGGAGGAACTCAACTAAAAGAAAAAACGTAAAAAACATTTTTTTCCACATAAACTCATGCTGCTTACCAATTTCCCTCAGGACAGAGCAGCAAATCATAATAAAAAGCAGGTAACAGAAGTCGCACTGAAGTGGTTGTGCCTGGGTTTTGGCAAGGGATGGGGAGCAGAAGGGAAGTGCCTGTGGTGGAGCGTTTCTGAGTTCTGCTGGGTCTTATCCTTTGACACTTACTGCTGGGTCAGTTATGGGAATGTACTTGCATGTCAGGTTCTGCCCATGGGCTAGACGGCAATCACTCCTAAGAGAGGTGGTTCCAGTAAGGAGAACACTCAGTCTAAGTACCTCTGTATGTAGCCAGCTGGAAGCCCAACTCCAAATCTGCAGGGTTGAAATTCATTCCTCTGGGAACTCCATTAGTATCCCTAGAGTAACACCAAAGGCAAAGCCTTTTTTGTTTTCTTTATTTTTCTGTTCATAAAAAATAACTGTTTTGCCCTAATATACTTAAAAGATACATTGCATTAGCCTTTTCTTTTGTATTTACACTAGGTACTGCTTGCTTTTCTTCAAGGAGGTTGCATCCAGGTAGATAGAATGTGTCAAACCGATCCAATCCTATCACCAATTTTATAAGGTGACTTGTAAAGAAGCATTCTTTATTGATCTCTGTTCCTCTGTCTCTTACCAAAATGGGTTACCAGACATGCCTCATTGAGGCACTGACATTAAAGCAAGATTGTTAGTCCAACTGGCAGGGATAAAATTTCTGCCTTGCAAGAATTTCCAAGTCTGTGACCATCTTTGCTAGCAGTTCCACTGGAGGTCAAAGGCTGATGACACCAGACTAGGATTGTTCAGATAGCATGAACCTGGCCCAATATAAATTTGCAGATATGATGAACTAAAGTAAACAAAAGATCAGACTGATCCATTCCCAGTTAAAGCAAAGTAATTATGACCACAAAAAAGTGTCATGAAAATGAAAATGATCAGTTAAAGGTCCTACACCCACATATTTCATGAAAGGGCAAACGGTTTGTGTCTTTTCTCAACACCAACAAAGGGAGGGAGCAACTGGAAGCCTTTTTTCTTCCAGCCCTGCTGAAGTGTCTTGTGCTTTACTGAGCTAATGGGTACAAGCAAGGCAGAGGAGAGAGGTCTGTGCAAAAGGAGCTTTTCACTTCTGCTGCACCACCAGCCTTCTCCCAATGAGGTACAAGTCCTCAAAGTCAGGGGAGTACGTTTTGTTATCCCCGCTTCTGTGGGCAGTGCAGCCACAGTAATTGGTCCAAAAATACACATGTGCCAAGGGTCAGGGCTAAGTATGTTCTTATACACAGACAAGTGCTTGCGGAGGGGGGGGGGGAAGGCATTTTGGGAGGTGATGGGGCAGCAGTCAGTGCAGCAATCACATATGCTATGACTGGCCATCAGCAACAGACACCTGGATTTGCTGTAATGTGAAGTGACACTGGCTCCTACTGCTTTGCTAACAAAAAGGCTCCTGACTCTGCAGCATACTGGCCATGGTTTCTCCATGGCCTGGAAGCAAAGGCAGGGCAGGATGCTCTGACCTATGAAGAAGATCCTGTCCAATGGATCCTTGTCTGCCTCTATCACTGAAGTTACCGAGAGGGACATCTGGCTCTCAGGTCATCATCCCTGACTGCAGAGTCACAGGTGATGAGAAGCTCGCTGTTTGATGCCCTGCAGAAGCAGTAATGCAGCTGCAGGAAACACTGGCGTGCCTTTGAAGCTGGCCCAGCAGGTCAGGTTCTGTCTCTTGCCTTCACGTACACAGTTTTTGATATGTTTAAATATTTGAACTAGCACCATAAAGTGGTAGGCATGAACCCAGTCTCTTCTAGATTTGCTGGTATCTCCTCCTATTTCTTCTAGGAGTTTCTCCCAGGAGTAGAGCCACAGAGCAGGGCACAGTCTTTGCATAAATACAGTAAGACCCTGGTACCCACTAAGCCTTGTCTGCACCCCCCTGTGCCTGATACCTTACACACTAAGCATCACCTCAGTGGTATGGCTTATGGATGAGATACTTCTGAAGCCATTTGTTAATGGCTGGGGGACTAGGATGTGGGCATGAAGTAGCGAGCGTGTTGATACAATAGCACCAACAGCACTTTGGAAGGGCTTCTTTCCCTCTCCAGAGACTACCCTACCTAGGGTCTGCATACAGGCACCTATGCTAGGTGGCCAAAATCAGACGACGCAAATAAACCCACTAACCCCATGCCAAAAATCCGTGTATCAGGACAGTTTTTCATAAAACTTACAAACAATTCCTCCATTTTCCTCTGCTCATAAGATCATTTTCCTTCTCTTTAGCACCTCTGTGAAATGGAAGTTTTCCCAACATTTCAGATCTAGAAATCACAAAAGATTGCTCAAGAATCATACAATTCCCCCTAATGCCTGGAAAATATAGCATAGTTGGGAAGAGACTCCTTACATTTGGACTACAGCTTCCATACCTTAAACATCTGAAAAAAAATTTTCTCTTGTTACTTAAAAAAAGCAGAGACAGAACAAATGTTAGAGATCCAATTCTCTACTGCAAAGCTGTACAAAAGGAGGCTAACATGTTGCTGGTCTAGAATATTCAGCGTAAAATGGTGGAAAAGGAAACACCTGGTACCTAATGAGATGTTACAAGCTTGTATTTGCAATGAAAGTACACAAATTCAAGAGGAAAACAGACTCATGCAGCCTGAAGCCAGGAAAATCCAACGAGCGATGGATTGATCTTTAGGCCTTCAACATCAATAGGACTATTCATGCGCTTAAATGCTACATGTGTATTTTAGCACCTGGCTGAATTGGAGCCTCAGATAGCAAATCAGGAGATTGCTGGCTGGTTTTAGCCCACAGAAAAGACAACCCATTTTGAGAACTGCACTGATTACCCTAGTTTATAATCTTCTTAATATCAAAAGTTCCACAAAGACACATTTTGTTCCCTAGAGCTCCCCAGAAATGAGCTAAACATATGGACTGCTTGCTTACACCTACTACAGAAGGCTGAGTATTGAGGATTTATATATTTTAGTCTATGTGGTGTAAATATGTATAAATTTATATTGTGTTAATTTATGGCATACACTACAGAAGGTTTTGCGTGAGCTGCATTGCATTCCTTCCCACGTTTCTGCTGAAATATTCATCTTCGGGTCTTTTTCTCCATGTTTTCCTTAGTCTCGCCACAGATGTTTGGGCAGCTTGCGTTAGAAGGGAATGTGCCTTAGAAGTACATTTAGGAACTTAGGTGATGAGAATACCAAACTCAACTGTGTGGCTACAGCCTGACAGGATTAGCAGGCTTGGTGAACACTCACCAGTGTCTCAGACCTGCCTTCTGATACACGGGCAAGCATCACAACGTAGCTTGTAAATTAGCACCACCAAGACAGACACCCAGCGCACAGAGAACTTCTGTCTCCAGGATTGCCAAATGAGTGCCTGACAAACATTGCGTTCACACACAAAACACGGATACATAAAGCTGCCGTGCCAAAAGAAGGGCTGGTTCTCACAAGAACAGGCACCTGTGTATCAACAAACTGCACTCAGCATTACCACAAGCAGTCCCTTCCATCTGCCTGTACACAGCTCTCAAGAAGGAAAATGTATTAATGTGTCCCAAACGCTTTGAAATCAATAGGGCTCTTGCTGTTGGCTCAACAAGAGCAAGGTCAAGCCATTGGGCCAAAACACAGCCCTTATCTCTCCCTGAGCCCTTATCACAATTCTATCAACACAGTCTTTGTGTACAAGGACTGGCGGTAACCCAGAAGTCCCAGTGCCAAATCGTGGCAGCGTAAAAGCCTGCTGCCTGCCATAATGTCCAGCAAGAGACGTGAAGACACACAGAAAACTTAATTAAAGAATGACCTAATCAACAGAAGTAGGGATCAACCCGATGTTTACTTGCTTACATTCCAGTTGTGTATCAACACTTTGCAGGGAGAGGGACTTTTTACAAGGGCATGTAATGATAGGACAAGGGGTAGCGGCTTTAAACTCAAACAGGGTAGATTTAGATCAGATATAAGGAAGAAATTCTTTACTATGAGGGTCGTGAGGTACCAGAACAGGTTGCCCAGAGAAGCTGTGGGTGTCCCCTCCCTGGAAGTGTTCAAGGCCAGGTTGGATGGGGCTTTGAGCAATCTGGTCTGGCGGAAGGTGTCCCTGCCCATGGCAGGGGGGTTGGAACTACATGATCGTTAAGGTCCCTTCCAACCCAAACCACTCTGTGAATCTATGATTTCCCTGACTTACTGGAATATGAAAATGCACAACTACATAAATAGTACCAGAGGGAGTTACCTAAATAAATAAATAATTTGTATATAGCTAAATAAGTCTTTCAGCTATTACGGAGTCCCAAATGCAACACACAGCACTAACTGTCAGAAAGAAATGAGTAAGACGATGCGTCTGCAAATATTTTCTCACACACAGTTGTGAATTACTTTGAAATTTTGACCCTGTTTCCCATTCATTGTCCAAAAACATTTCAATGTTCCGTGTTTATGGCAACATACTGGGAGACTTGGGTTCAAAGTCCAGTGCTGTTTCAGATTCTCTATCTAATTCTGGGAAAGTCACTTTCTCCCTGTGGTCTGCTGGGAAAGACACAGTTATGGACATTTTTCTGCAGTCTTCTTCACTTTCCTTGTCTGTCTAGGGTTGGAGACAGATTTTAAAGGTATTCTGAGAGCTAAAGCTGCAACCAGTGCTGTTGACAACCCCATCAGTCACTGTACTTTGCCCTTGAGAATGACAGCAAGTATCTCCTATCCCCAAGTGCCCACAGATCTTCACCAGATCTGGCCCTACGCTCTGGGATGGTGAGTGCCCATCAGTGTATATGATGCCTAATATAGGGGCGGCGGTATTTCACAGGGCGATGTTAGAAGAATAAAACATACAGTGGCAAAGAGCCCGATTTCAGCAGAGTTTAATTTCATTTTTTCTGGATTGCTTTTCCATAAGTACTACCACAGCTACACCACACAACAGCAGATGCATCAAAAATGCTGAAAAAGCATCTTTGCATAGAGAAGGTGAATAATTCTAATTTAGCAGGCAAAATTCACAGTAATTCAATGAGAGTGCAGATTACACTGCTGCATTGCTGTACAAAGGTTTAAACAGACCATACATTTTGCTGGTTTCATTTTATAAACAGGCCAACTAAAACCTCAGACATAAAATAATCCACAACCAAAACCACAACTCTCCGACTATTGCAGCTCTTCCACCTCACCCCTGTTTGCCCAACTCTTTCCCAACCTATCGCCCTGGCCCTCCTTGTCTCACCTGCTGAAAGTATGCCACAGTGGAGTCTGAGGTTGCGCAGCCCAGGGAAAAGTCACCAGGGCTGAACATGGCAATCAGTGCTCCCTGGTCCCACCATGCGCTGCTGCCCAGCTGACCCTAACCCTCTCCAACACGAAAGAGCTACACACACTGGGAAGATGCCGTCTTGCCCTCTTTTCCTCACACAACAGAGCCAGATTCTTAGCTAGGGTCCCGAAACAGTGCTCACAGACGAAATAAAAATTAATACTGTTCAGGGTTCCCATGTGGCTGATTTTCTGATTCTCCTACTTTCCTCCCCCTTTCTTCATTCTCCAAGGATTTAAATGACAAGGATTAAAAACAACAGAAGTTAGTAATCATTCTATCACGCCTTAAAGACAGCAGAGCACAGTCAATGAGTGTTGATGGTTTGAATACCTCAGTAGGCTGAAATATATTCAGAGAGCTTTTCACTGAATTTAGGTAAATGGGGAGAATGGTTAAAAAAAAAAGCAACAAAAAAAAAAAATCCAAAAAAGCAAAGTCTGATCTTGGATAATTAACAGCAGAAAGAGGGCTAAATCGAAATAAATTATTCAGTGCAAGTACTTCAGACAGCTCTTAAGAATAACACATGGATCCATGGCACTCTTTAGGGGACTTAGTGCCTATAAACTAATTAATAGATCTGACTTCTCCATATGTAGTTTTTCCATCTGTAACAGATAAAGTATGGATAGGTTTCTTCATGTAACAGGAAAAATTAAAACCAAAGTTATTTTTATAAGTTGTAGAATATTCTCTAACTTATTCAGAACGCAAATGTGTGAAATACCATGACAGAATGAAAATTGATTTTGTAAAATGTGAGAGTGAACGACCGCGCTCTGAAACATGTGGTGCAAAGTCAGAGACGCAGTGCTCTGTTTCCTTCCCCTCCAACCACCGCCCTGGCACGTCGCGACCCAAGCAGCAGAGCGCAGCCAAAAGGACAGCTAATAGCCAGCTCCTCGCCACAGCAAGCAAGCAAGAAGACCACGTCCAAAGTGTTTTCATTCTAAAGCTAGAGGGCTTCAAGTTCCTGCCACCCCGCTACTTTGTACGGCAAGGCTTCGCTCAAGCCTCTGCAAGGTCTAATCGTAAGCAGCTTCAGAGATATACCTGTCATTTTATTACTTGATCTCCCACGATGGGTAGGTGCTTGGATCCTTTGCTTTAAGCAACACAGGAGCTTCTAGTCGCTTCTTGGGGCAGCCAACACGCTGTGTGTGTAGGAAAACACTGCACAGCTTACCAGGCCGAGCAGAGCTGGCACGCACGAGCTCGTCCAGCCTTTTCAACTGCTTCGAAATCTGTCCTCAGCCATTTCATCCTGCCCAGCATTTGAACACTGCGAGGGCACAGCTAAGAAACAGCTCACTTCTATTTTTACAGATAGCACCTCACATTTTACAGTATTAACCTTGACACTTGGATTTCAGAGGTAGCTTCCAAAGTTTTAGCCAAACTAACATACCTCTGTCAGGGTTACCCATATACGTTAACCGAATTCCACCTGTGAGGACCGACAGTCTCTCCCATGCTTCCCTCCCCCTGCCTGGAGACCTGGTCAGTGTGGGAAGCTGCCATTCACACAGATGTTAGCATATTTTTTGTAAAGGTTAGTTATTTTTAAAGGTTACTTAACACAGAGCGTACTAGCAGAACGTGACACCATCTTACATTTCTGTGTTCAAAACACAAGAATTGTTGTACAGTCAAGCCACATCAACATTCACAAAACCCCCAAACCTACTCAGAGGCTCAGAAAAGCATGGGCAGGTGTTTCACCTGATGTCTTTTCTCCCAAAATGGCTCATGACTCCCATCAACAAATGGTCCAACAGTGGTCAACCAGTATCTGTGCCAAGAATTAGCACCTCTTGGCCGTCTCCCCTTTTCTTATCCCACACCTCATCACCCAGCAGCCCAAATATTGGGCCACCTCCACTGGAAACTGCCTCTTATCCAACCTAATTGCCACAACCTGATGCCCAGCAATGCTCCTGCCCTAGTCCCTAAATGCAAGATTCGCTTGAGTGTGTTGATATCAGATCTCATTATTGGCTTTCAGGAGACCATTGAGAAGAGTTTCCTTCACTTCATCTTCTGTTGCTCAATACGCACAACAAGCCCTGACACCTATCCTTTAATTAGCATGAATAATGGTGAACTTTGGGCGACAACCTGGAGTTTCATCCAATCTGAAGTTAGGCCTGAACCCAAACTAAATACTCCTCAACATTTTTGGAGACTGTACTCAGATGCACTTCCCCCGTAAACTGATTCTGAACACGAGACCACTAAGGTATTTTCTTCTTTTTATCCTAGCATTTTTTCCTCAGACTTCACTCCTTATTACAGAGCACTCTTCTCAGAATTGCCTTGTTGTCTCATTTGGGATAGTCAGAAATGCAACAATGAAGCGTGAGTACTTGAAAAACCAACCATACACACCTAGATTATTCTTTTGATTGTGTTGAGGTTTGGTTGTGGGGTTGTGGTTTGGTTTTTTTGCAAACCAACATGCCTTTTTAAAATAGTTGGAATTCATCTGCTCACGCCCTTTCTCTGTAGCTATCTGCATCTTCCTTTTGTCATTCCACACACACGTTTTACTTTAGCAAGCTAAGAAAATAGCATCATATGCAAGAGAGCCAAATTTGTGCTAGAAAAGAGCTATGAGAGCATTTCAAAAGGAAAAGAGGACAAGGTAGCAGGAGAACCTATTGCCTTCTACCATCAGTCCCCAACCATCCCACTAGAAACTATATATGCAGAATTGGCATGGTCTTTCACAGGGCCCTTCTTTTTCACACTGACTGTATTAAAAAAAATAAAAATCATTTCATAGTTAAGAAATCCTTTCACTGTTTCATTTATCCTTCTTCTTAAGGAAACAAAAGTTTCCCTGGCTGTCTCTCTGATCTGTATTTAGTACACTTGTTAAAGAATAAAATACAAGACTGGAATGAAGCCGGTGCGTGTGACTGCTCCTCCAGGTGCCAGTGGCTGGGGTGAGGGCAAACGGAGGCGAGCAGCAATCCTGTTTTCTCGGCAGTTGTCTTCTGTAGGCGGCTCTTACCATGGAGTCACTGTGCAGCAAGGCGAACGCTGTTCAACGACACCACCAGCTCTCCCCGCCACGGGGCTATCTCATCTCTGCTACAGCTGTACAGTTAATAAGCACCTGCTTTGATATCGCATGCTTTGTTATTTGTAAACGTGCAGTAAGGTCAGAATCTATGTGAACGTAACCCAAGAGTCCGGATCCAGCCTCAGTCACTACTCACTGGCCACATTAAAAAAAAAAAAAAAAAGCAAAGCAAAGCTGCTCTCTGGGGACTGAGCTGGTTTCCTATATAGTAATTCCAGAGAGGTGAATCTTCCCCTAACCTGGTTGGCTGACACAAATTGTACAGGGAACAACAGGAGGCTTGTCAGCACTGCTCCAGCATACAAATGAACATAACAGACGGGTAGCATTAAACTCACCTAAAGATGAAATTATGATCTTCAGTCATTGAGAAAGATGATAACTTAACCACAGGATGTATCGCAATTAGCTTCCTCAGCAGCCTACAGAAGCAATATATACAAATTACAAGATAATCTTCCGCAATTTGAAACCATTTAGGATCTTTAGCATCCTATACTCGGATCAATTTAAATCTTAAAGCTGCTATCATCCTTTGTTCTTACTCAGAGATAAATATCTTCTCATTTTCTAGTGAAACACAGTAGACGTGGTTTTTTTTTCTGGTCTTACTGTATCATTTCTTTCTTTTAAGCTAGATGGTTGAACTATAACGAACTCCACCAGAGTTCGTTTGTTCCAAAGCACAAGCAGCACTGGACACCTCAATATCTGTATTAGATTGCCCCCAGTGGCAAGGAACTGTAAAAGACTTTTGCAAAGAGAGAAATGAAAATTTCCAATTGAGAAATAGATCTGCTGGTGGAGGGGAAAAAAAAATAATGCTGCATGTAGAAATCTTTAAGCTTTCACTCATTTCTAGGAAACTGGGATGGGAGGAGCATCCCTCCTACTCCTGAAGACATCTGCATTGTGGGGATACAGGGGAACTACAGCAGTAAAAGCAAGGTTTTGGCAAACTAAAGCTTATCAGAATCACAGCAAACTTCCCATTGATCTAGGTTCACTTACACTTTCATTACAATGCCGTGGTTCTTTCTGATGTTTCCCTTTGGACACATAAGTACTTAAAAACTAGCTCAAGATCTTGAGAGGCTCAGTTCTCTGCATAGTCTAGAAGTAGCCAAGATATTTCTTTCTGCAGCCTTCTCCTTCCTCCTCCTGCCTTGTTTCTGACTTAGCATGTGGCAAAACTGGAAAAACCCTAGGNCATAAAAATTCCCTTAACTGTGAGTAAGCCCTCATTATGATGTCTTTCTTTATAAAATGGCTTGTTTGATTAATGCCTGTTTGCACAGAAAATTATCTCCTGTCCTTTGCTCTCTCCTGCAATTGCTTTGCATTTTAGTGTCTGCTTTGGCAAGGGGAAAAAGCTGGATGCTGGGTTAAATCATGGCCCCTTTCTGAGATCTGTGGGACTTCTGTTGTTCATTTCCATGGCACCGAGATTTGACCCTTATTCTTAACCACTAGAGCTTCCAACAGCGGCCTGCCACACCGCTTCAAGTCTCTGAAGCGAATGACCAAGTCCAAAGTTGCTATTTAAAATACCAGCGATTTTTCAAAAGCCTGTTTAATTCATTAGGCTCTCTCCAATCCACTCAGTCTTGTTCAGCCAAATCCAAAGCTGTGTTCTCTCATGCTCCCTTGCCTTCTACGTAGCAGCACTTTTAACTTTGCACAGAGCAAGAATTTGCCCCAAACCAAAAAAAAAAAAAAAAAAAAAAAAAAAAAAAA
>Ga0065711_1004793_pt1 | contig 32552 bp, 17 predicted proteins | sample Hoacrofraction12_FD_59098 | JGI IMG/M metagenome (GOLD analysis project Ga0065711, IMG submission 59098) | Hoatzin crop microbial communities from Cojedes, Venezuela - Epithelial fraction 12 v2 (version 2) | ecosystem: Host-associated > Birds > Digestive system > Esophagus > Crop | place...
CCCCCCCAAGCCGCGAGTGAGTCCCCACCCCGCCGCCCCCCCTCCACCGGAACCCAGCGTGACATCACATGGTATGGAATACCCAGCTCTGTTTGGCCAGGTGGGGTCAGCCCCCACCCCCCGGCTGTGCCCCTTCCTGGAGTCCGGTGAAAATTAACCTTGTCCTGGCCAAACCCAGGACAAAGTCATATACATCTATACAGGCCTCAGCAGAATGTAGCCAAAACCCCAAATACTCAAGCCCTTAAAATTTAAGCAGATAGGCTACTTATGAAAAGAAATTTTAAAAACCACACTGTTCAAGAGAATTCATGGATGGTTATTACTACGCTGTGTTTTAATAAAACTATTATCCATATATTATTAATTGCACTCCAGACACTCTCAGTACTGATAGGAACAGCCAAGGACTGTATGGAGCTAAGTCTGATCTCCTGTATGTGTATGGCTCTTGACTGATGTCACTGACCAAGGATCCATGAGAATCTCTGAGAAGTACAACATGAAAAGGAAAAAAACTACAAAGCTTGTTGTTACAGATATTTTTACATTATTAAAGGGATAATTAAAATGCATAATAGAAGAAGGCAATACAACTGATTTAGAATTTCAAGAGCCTTTTGAAAAATTTCTTCTTTTGAGGATATTAAGCAATGAGAAGGTATGATGCACAGTCATGTCATGGATTAAAAACTAGTTAGGAGACAGAAAACAGAGCAGGAATGTACTGCAGCTCACAACCCAGAAGTGAGTGTCTTTACACAGCAGTGCCAGAGCAAGCCTTATTTGCACCAAACTGTATTCATTGCTCTTCAGTATTCTTACAAATAGAAAAACAAATCATTATTTCCAATCTTTATTCTTTCCTTTTTCACAGGGACCGGGTATACAGTGATGTTCTGGTCCAAAGGATACAATGTGTTATAGTTTTGTCCTTAATTATTTATCTGGAAGAAAGAAGTTATAAGGAAATTACAACATTTGCATGGTCTTTATTTTTCTGCCTGAAGCAGGCTGATGGAAACCGAAGCGGAGTGTTCAGCTCTGAAGCGGCTCCTTTATGTGCAGAGGCTACAGTTTTCACTGGTTGAAATCAACATGCAGAATGATCACCTGCCTACTTCAGTGTTTATGTGACGTGCTTACATTTGCTAAGTTGGTAGTCTCAGGCAAATCAAGGACCTTCAAGCAGACAGGACAGCAGTTCAGAGATTTAGCCCACTATGGATCCACGCGAACCCGTCTGGGTGAACTGTACTCATTCTTTCTGTTTCTAGCCCTTCATTGGCTGAAGGGAAGCCACTGCCTTCAGTCATGATTATTTGCTAACCAGAACCTCTGGAACTCATTTGCTTATGGCCATACTGAAGGGATGGGTGATGCTTGTAACACCATGCCAGCTGCAGAGCACACCCCCGTGAGAACTCATTCTCTCAGTTTAGTTCACAAGTCTCACTCTGTTGGGCCCTTGAGGCCGCCAACTGGAGTTAGTCTCCTAATGAAGTTAGGAGCCAAAGGCAACTAACTTCTCTACAAAGTAAAAAATCTTTTACTGTACAGGAAACTACAGTCCTACATCTTTTTAAAATTGAATAGAGCCTAATAAGGGATACAATGAATACAGACCGAAATGCCAACAAAATAGGAACATAATCAGGGCTTGAGTATCAACTTCAGTCATATTTTCACAGAGAAGGGTCTTCATGCATTCCCACTTTGCAATATCCTTTTAGTCTTTGTACAGTATCTATAAGATCTATCAAAAAGTTATTCAAATGAAACATAAACCAAAAACTTCTGAAGGTTTTTGATGTTGGTTTAGTTTTAAGCCCAGAATAAAGAAATGATTTGTGAGTGAGAGGATTAGCAAATACATAAAGTTACACTGCACTATAGTCCCCAGATAGTGCAACAAAACATCAGAGAAGTAAAACCAGAACATGGATGCAAATTAGTTGACTGAAAAGGAGATGATGGATAATGGGGCAGATGATGGTTATAGGGAATGAAAAGCAACTAAGGGTTGAAGTTTGCTTGCACACACCATTATTCCTTGAGCATCCCTCACATGGTTATGAGAATTATGGCAGCCCACTGGTTCACTCAGCTGCCTCTGTGTACAATTGCCGAAAACTTTTCTTCATCCACCTCTACCCGGAGAACTTTGGTTTTTTGCACACAATATATCAACTGTTAGATTTTCGTATATTGAGACATATTAAAGTACTTCATGCTTCACAGTTGAATCTCTGCTTGCAACAAAAAAAACCAACCAAAAAGTAGAGACAGACTAAATGATATGGAGTGCCTATGGAGAGGGCTCCAGGACTTTAAAGCATCTGACACCAGCCAATTGCACAGCGAGGGATTCTGCTCAAGATACACTTTGTATCTGAATCAATATTGCAGTTCCTGTGTATTAATAGACTAAGGCAGTCCAAGAAATAGTTGTAACTTTGCATTTCTAAGCATATGTATAAGTTATCATGGTGTCACTTGGTTACTTTTCTAGAACAGTCCAATGATGAGCTCTTTCACACAAGTTTTGTCCAAGAAGGAAGGCTGTATCTGTTACTACACAGTTTAAAATGGTATACTGTGAAAGTGGGAAATCGCTAGAGGAGTTGCAAGATCTTATGGTAAAAATATGTCTCCTTCTGTGTAATAATATACTTCCTCAGAGCCCTTCATAAGCATGAATTTGTTAATGTTTACTCAACAAAGTATACACTAACACTATTTTTCTTTTGTGAATTACCCTTAAATATTTTACTTGAACAGTCAAGACAAACCAATGCTAAAAATTCCTTATAAAGCCCCAATTAATGTCTTCAGCTTCCTTTTTGATGGATCAATATCACTGACATCTTGAAATGAAAGGGTTTCACTATTGTTGTATTTCAATGTAGTCTTTACCTGGCAGCTGGAATGGTACTCTCACCAGTTCTAAAAACTGACACTCACATTATTTTCTTTTTTTTTTTTAATTCTTCTTCTTCTTCATTTATCATATTTTAAGATTTGCCTATTCCATCTTTATATATGTACATTTATGCATCTGTGTGTGCATGTGCGTAAATATATATATTTTTATGTGAACACTTCCTTCAGTACTTATTCAGACAGAACTCACACTAAAGACAAGAAGAATTTTACTAGCCATAAAGTGAAGATTTAGGATATAGAAGTCTCTCCAAGAGAAAGTGTTCCATAAAGTAATATTACCCAGCTCCTCCAGGCCACTTAAGCTTGAATATATGTCACTGGGTTGAGTATCACAAAAAAACAAGAACAAGCTCCCTTCCAGTCCAGAGATTTTCCTTTAATATATTAATTTATATTCAGGATATTTTGACATCTTTCCAAATCTTAGCTGGTACTTCTTTTGGTGTTACGCAGGTTAAAAATAAATAAGGGAGGAGAAAAAATACTAAGCCATAGAATAACTTGAGACCAAGCCATCTTGAGAGCACACACTTCTTAAAATACTTGAAATGCAGTTTTGGACTACTTTTGATATTTTCAGTTCAGAGTAAAAGACTGTTCTCAGTTTGACTAGACTTCAAGTATAATTGTGATTATTTTTCATTAGGAGACAGTTACAAAGGTGATACAACTACTTACCTGACCTAGAAGCCTCCAACCCATTTTATGCTCTTACTTAGGACATTCAAAGGTGTTTGAATGTTTTTTCAAATCACAAATTTATAATTAAATTCCAATTTCAAAGGCAACTCCCACAAAAAAAACGCTACAAAACAAGGTATTTGTAATACCCTCTTAATAAATGTATCAGCTGCTCTGATGTAACAAAATAAATTTGAAAAAATTTTTCCCTTTGTAGAGTAGCTGAGGGGTATACAGGTTACCTGAGCTTATAATCAGAAACAGTAAGAATGCTCACACAATTACTGCAGAAGAACTCTGCTATAGATTCACATCCAAAAGTATTTGCTCCTTAGCAGTCCAATTACTTGGTCCAATAGCAGTCCTTACATTTTGAAAAAAAAGAGTACAGAAGAAATTAAATGAAGAATACATCCTAATGTAGCAGGAGATACCTATCAAAAAGTAACAGGAATAAGCCATAGTTTAGGCCCACTACAATCAATTAAAAATTTTAAAATGTAAAACACAAACCGTGAAACCTTACATATCCAATTAAATACATTTAAAATAAATTTCTCTTTCCTGAAACTGAATTCTGATTCTGGTTTTGGTCACCCAAGAAATATTTATGAGCATCTTAAAGTCTTTTATATAGAGAGAGATTAAGAAGATATTTTCTTAAGAAGTAGAGGAAGAGGTGAAATGTTTCTAGATTTTTTTAAGTTCAGTGATTGATAAAAAATTCAGTGTTAAAGAACCTAAACTGTATTTTTTGTGGGGGTTTTATGTTCAGTAAATATAGCAATCTTAACACAGAAATGGTCCCAAATAGAACACAAACTAAATTTCTTCTTCAGAAGTTTCATGAATACACAGGGTTGCTTTGTCCCAAGCATGATCTCTAATTATGGCAAAGGGCATTCCACTACTGCTTGCTACAAGCCCCTTCAAAAGAAAATATGTTTTAAAGGAGAATTTCTTCTCAAATGAAAAGAAGAAACAGTCTACAAAACTGATGTCTGTTGAGGTTACTACTTTCTTAGAGACATGAAAAATTGAACTATATATCAAATGCCTTCTATACTTTTGAAAATCGTAGTCATCTATCAGACACTGAAATCTGTAAAAAGCAATTCAATGCACTCATCTGTTTTGCTGTAATGTGGAATTAAGAAACCATGAGTAAAAATGCATAGTAATAAATTTCAGAGATAAAAGGATATTTTAATGTGGTATACAAATAGCCAACAGAAATCTGTGTTTACCGGAAGAAAAACACTGATACCAAAAAGAAAAGAAGAAATGAAAGAGAATCTGAGAGAATGCTTCTCTATTTATTCTGCAGAAATAAAACCCCTTAATATCTACTGTGAATTTTAATTGCCTGGGTATAAAGTAACAATTAGTGTAAACTGGGAAGACAGTACACCTCTCAGCGTCATGGCTGGCTGGAAAGAGCATTAAGGCATGTACCTGAAATAGTGTGCATTGGTCGTCATTACTGAAACTAATTTTCACCATGTCGAACACTGGGCTGATTTGTTAAACCTGAACATATACTCTGTCCCTAGCAAAGCCATCCATACTTAGATGAGCTGGTTGACAGTAAGAATGCCAATACTGTAAGATTTGCAGGTTTGCAAAGATGCGGATGGTACTTCATTTATTAAGATAAAATAAAATACCTTGATCATTCTACCTTTAGGTCTTAAAGTAGATTCTATGTAGCTGGGAGGTATATTATGAACATTGCTATCAAAATCTAGAATGCACTGAAAATAAGGAGTGCAAGAATATGACAAATTCATTTATTTGCTTGGTTTGTCTAATATTGACCAGTAGTTCTGAGATGCAATCAGAAACCAAAATGTAAATTCACCTTTCAAGTCAATTCACTTAGTTTGGAGGATAAAATGCATCAAACTGATCTTCTGGGACATTACAATTAAATCAATAAAACTGCACTATTTAGAATTACTGTAGATACTGAATCAACACGAGCCCTATGAAGGTGCATTTAAAGGGTTAAATTAGAATACATTACATATAAGAAAACACATTCACTAGTCTGCACACATAGCTTCTCAAATGAACGACTGATATGCAGTGTGTATATAGAAAAACTCTGCAAATAAAGCAAGTTCTCTGAAATGATGCTTTTTTAATTGTCAAGCTTCTAAACTTATACATTGAACGTTTTAAATTTTGTTATATTTTAGCACATTAGTCTCTCTTCTGTGGAGAGATTCTCTACTTCACTCTGAATAGTTGTCCTTATAACTGATGAACAATCTCTCAAAACATAAAATGTTCTGCTGGGCAGAGATCCCAGGTAAGGGAACACAACAATCGAAAGAGCCAATGACTGATAGAACTGTGTTTCAAGTCATCCATGGGGTCAGTTGTCTGTTGCACAACAGCTAAGACTGATATGAAGAAAATGTATTCTCCGCTCACCTTTCATTTTCTTGAGCCTGAGAATCAGGATTGCAGCTCCATAAATTTATTGAATTTCCTCTTTAAAAAGAATTGCATAAGCTGCATTTAACCTGGCCTTGGTTTTCTTTAGACGTTATTCAATAACTGATTTTCCCTCGACATCTGTTTTGACCTCTATTTTTGTGTTGATTTGGGGGCATTCTGCTGACAAATTCACAGCGACACTTTTTGCAGCAGCTTGTGCTCTGTCTGAACTCAGTGGAGAGGCTGCACATTGTACAGGTCCAGGGCTGATGTCCTTGCTCTGTTTCAGTGCATGTAATCTGCACTGAAATAGATATAAAGCCCTTGACACAATTTCTTGCATGCTTTAGCCAGGACCATCCTTTCTTATGGGAAATATCAGTGGTCAGGCAATCAAAATTTCCCAAGGAAAGTTATCTTAGGCAGAATGTTATTTGCCTTAGTTTCCACCATACCTTCAAAACAGATTCCACAGGAACAAGTGACAGTACATTACTTGGTACAAGGCAGGGAAAGCCCAGCTGTGTTTCAATAGCGAATCTTGCAGTTCATGATGTTCCTCTGGCTTGAGATGCCTTTAAACCAGTTTGGGTACCCACTAGGCCTCATTCTTTTGGAAAGTTTTACCAGAGAGAAGTTGTAGGAAATTGTATCTAAAGCAGCCTGTTCGCTTTCCTCCACATGATCAAAATCAAATCAGTTTTGTTGGGTGAGCAGCTAGATGTTGATGCAGAGTTGTTAGTTCCAGAGAAAGCATTTCAAGCTATAAACATCATTCATCAAATGCTTGTACCTTAGCAACTTTGTTGAAAATCAAGTGTGTACCTGAGTTGTTGTCTTCTCCTGGCTGTCAAACGTGTTGTATGTTTCTCCCTGAAAAGTCTTTTCCATTGAACCTGCGATTAACCCCCGAAAACTTCATGCAGAGACTCTCTAAGTCAGATCAATAGTAAGAGAATGACTGGCCTTTTTACCACAAGTGTTGCTTTTCGTATACAGTACTCATGGCTACAAGCTTGGTAGAGGGCACTCTTTTTGATAGTGATTTCCAGTCATTTAACAAGATACTTGAAATCAGTACTTCTTAAAAAAATACAAGTTGTGATTAATATTAATTATGAATATTAGCACGATTTCATTCAGCAATTGCTCCCTCATAAAAATATCTAGAATTCAATTAGTTGTACTTGAAGAACATAACTTCCATAACAGAAACTACCTGAGTGTCTTACGAAGGACCACAAGAACAGTTTTGCCTCAGAGAATTGTTTTTTACAACCTTGGTCTGAGCTGCAGATTCATTTATAGACTTCACAGAATAAAAAGACACTTTTGACTTTTGTGAAACTTTCCACCTGAGGCTTAAAAAGCGCTTCCTGACACTTTTATTAAATTTCACAATCTTGGCAATACAGAATAGTAGCGTTACGATCTTACAGATAGGGAAAACTATGAAAAAACCCCTCAGATAACTTCTATGATAATAGAAGTCATTAGCAGAAATACAGACTGAAGAATGGAGTAGATTGTTAATATGCATGTAAGCTAGGTGACCATACAAGCAGATTTCCCTGTAGTTATTAATAAAAATTAAAGATTTTTTTACATTTTTTGGGAAAATTCAGACATATGTTTGAGCACACAAAAAATACCTGTCTGATACATCCTGGACCCAGTGTTATAGCTAATGCTACACAACATTTCGCTCTCCATCTTCCCAGTCAGAGACACAGTAGCCAGGGTAGGGTCCCAGGGGAGCCAGTGGACGTCTGCTGGAAGTTCAGCCCACTCACTTTAGATCCAAGAAGTGGCCAGCTAGCACATTGATCACATAGTTGCTGTACCTTGTCAAACAACAGCAACATTCTTGCTTAAAGCATGTTGTGGTTGAGTTTTTCTGAACTTCAGGAAGAAACTGGCGGGAGAAAAGCCATCACAAGCTGCATTTTCACTTATTGTGTTCACAGTGTTCAGAAGACTGCATGATGAGGCAGAACAGATCAGCCAGAGCAGGCTAACATACGTGGCATAATCCAGACAATTTATCTAGTTATGTAGTGTAAGTTTGGACATTATTTTGAAATACATGTGTCCTAGATTAATGGATTAACAGATTGTGAAATGTATTTTAATTTTGTCTCAAGAAAGAAAAATGTTTCAGTGAAGGCACTCCCACACTTCGGGCTAGTATTAGTTTTCAGACTTGTTGGTGTCTACTTAGGAAAATTCCAGTAAAGTCAATAATCTTATCCCACTTTCCTACAGTCTAACTGAGTCCAGCATTATTCCTGAATTTCTCTGATATCATCCCTAACAAAAGAAAGTTGAAAATATTTGACAATGTTCTGCAAGAGAAAAATGTTATGATCTATTTTTCCTACTAGAGAAGAGATTAATTCACATGCAGTGCACCAGCACACTATATTTTACATTCCCACTCAGAAATATACACATGTACTCATTCTCAGAAGAGTATACAGTAGATAGAGTCAGATTTATGTCTCTGTGGAGCAATTTGAAAGAGCGTGATCCAGAAACTAAGCTGAACATTAAGCCTGGAGGAGCTGTTAAGCAACAAGGCTTTTCTGATTAAAACATGAACTTTATTTTAGTTTATTTAATCTGTTTTGCATTGACTGTTTTATGTTAATGAACTCTGATGCAATTTTTATTAAATTTACTTTAGGCCCTAAATGAATATTTCAAGTTGCTATTGACAATTGTTTATTGGCTATTGAACCCATGTCAAATGTATTGCCATGTTTAATTCCCAACACAATTAAGAAAAAGCAGAGTTTCTCAGTGGTCGAAAACAAGGATGGGAAGTTGGGAGGTATAAATCTAAATGGAAACCTGCAGTGTACTCACTGTGTAGACTGGAAAGCTACAACTGCTTTAGATGGGCATCATGACTTATTTTTGGAAGAGAAGTAACTCACAAACTTCCAGTGCTTAGAAGAAGATGCCATGGAAGACCTAGTTAGAATACGCTCAAGCCAACACTAGGCCCCAAAACTGAATTAATTTGAAAGACTCTGCTTTGTACTGTAGTGGTGGACAGAGAGAGTTACCTGGAGGAAAATTCCAAACTTGTATTTCAATCTCCCTGTTCGTATACGGTCTTGGTTACCCACATGTTTGAATGGTATTAGATTTTATAATGCCAGAGGAAACAGATTCAGCTCTGGTATAAGCAGATACAGTTTGACTGGCAGTTGTACTACAACACTGGGTAATCTTTGAAGTAGAAAGTACTATCAGTAATGACATTATTAAAAAGCATTTTTATCTTAGTTTTGCAGTGCAAGACAGAGTGGAAAGATGATCTTGTTACAGGACAGAAGTTATGTGTCCAATATACTATACCCAGCTTCATTACACACTTCCTTGTGTAATGAAGCCAGGGGTAATGGTGTAATGTTGAGGCAGGGGTAGTGTCTCCACACTTCATTCATCCCCCTTTCTGTAAAATTACATGCACTGTTGAGATTAACTTCTGTTTCCATGTTTAGCACCACCACAACAGGACAATTAAAAGCTATTCTAAGACACTAACAGAGGGGTTTTTGTTTACCTCGCTGGTATCCTCTGAAACTCTATGCAATCCAAGCACTGTTATCTGTGACTGTGCTTGCTTTTCCTCACTTTAGTTTTTAATATTTTGAAAAATGCTAAGCTGGCAACAATGAAGAATGAAGTTCATTTATCCACAGGTTCGAAGCATTAAGAAAGTGATGTGCATTGGACCATTTCACATCTGGAAATTTCTGCAAGGTAGTCCAGATCTCCAATGTCTTCTCTTTTAAAACCACTAAAAGATAGCATCATCTGTTCTAATGATTTTTGCTGATTGGTATGCCTGATGAAGAGGAAACAAGCTGAAATCAGCAGTTCTTTTTGTAGGCCTAGCACTGCAAGTAAAAATATGTCCAGACGGTCAGTTCCTCTAAACAAGCTGAGATGAAATAGTCCTCTCTAGGGGCAGAAGGACTCGCAGCATTGGCAGATGGCTGCTTTAGTCGCAGGAAGTAGCTCTAATTGGAATGTGGTTGTGAGGTCAGTGAAGAATGGTGTCAGCCATGGAGTTAAATGACTGAGGAAATATAATGACTTTTATCACCTTGCTTTAGTCTTTTTGCTGAAAATAAGATACAGTGTTCTTTTCTCCCTCCAGAAAATGATACTGTATTATAAGCTATCCTGTCCACTAATCCTGTGACACAAGTGATAACAGTTACCAAGTTCATAAATGTGAGAGGTCTTCTAAAGTTATAGACAGATACAGTCATGAAGAAGTAGGAAGATAAAGAGGAAAAAAATATATATACGTATTTTTAAGGCCTTCTGTAAAGAGAAAGGGTAATATTCTTGCTTGGATTTAGTGCTTCAACAACCTCATGCGAATCAATTCCTTTAGCTAATTTAGGAATCAATTCCTTTAGCTAATTTAGAAAATGGTAGTTGTGTTACAAAGATGATGGGGATTCTTTTGTTTATTTTTTTTGTATTCTGATCATTATGCAGCAATAATTCTGGGAAAAATTGTTAGAAATACCTGTAATATCTCCTACCTTCTTCTCTATGTCTTCCTTTTTAAAGACTTGCTGAAATAAGGCCAACAATTTTCCTTCCCACAGAAAAATATCAGAAGAAAAGCAGTTCTATGGGAAGAAATCTTTTCAAGGACCTCATACAGGGCAATCATGTTATACAGAACATAGACTTCAGGTCTGAGTATGGGTAAAAGGATATATAAGAAGTTAAGTTCATGCACAGGGTGATTTTTTTGCTCAGCTACTGGCTTCTCTCCTACGTTTCTGAGCACTGGCTGAACATGGATGATGGCTAATCTGAGGTCTGCGCTCTCATTAGTGTTGCTAACTACAAGAGTGAAAAATGCTGTTCTGCACTAAAACTATGTTAATCATTTAAAACATGTAAATATTCTTTTAGGATATCAAGCTATTAAAGTGAGAAATAGGACAAAAGGAATTTGTTAAAACTTTATATTCAATAAAAATAGTGATAAAGTTAAATTTCTACTTAACATAATGGTCTTGTAAGGTTTTCCTCATCCAACTATGTTTCACAAAAGGAAAAGATAAACATCATGTACTTCAGAGGCTTGCAGTCTCTGGAAGGAAAGTCCTTTGCCTTTCTACAGTAGGGGTTTAAGTGTTTATTTTATGTGTCATTGTAAATCCCCCCTGGAAAAAGCACTGAGGATGATGGAAGATTATAGGGTGTGATGTACTCACATCCGCATCCTGAGAGACACGAAGCCTTTAAATGGTCCCCGGTGTAATCTGATGTAGATTATTGTGAACGTTATAAAAGTAATGAAGAATGTTTACTGTTTCATATGTAGAAACTGGAGGTTTTTTTCACATATTTGAGAATCTGCTGGCCACCCTAAAGAGTTTTTATTCCCCTGTTTCTGACAAATCATCCAGGGTACCTTTTTTTTTTTTTTAAACTGGTGCTCTTTTGCCCCACCCAGTGGCCATTACTTAAATTGCCAGGTCTGCTTGTTTTTAGAGGCATTGTCTGCCCTCCGCCCCAATCTGCAGGGTGGATCTGCCACTGAAAACTGAACAAAAGCAGCATCCGTCCCCTGTTGCTACAGTGAGTGTATTAGGCTATCATTATCTGCAATGACACTGCCATCTGTAACGTGCTCTGGGGCAAACGCAGGCACTGCCAGTATCTTCGGCACCACAGGCAGATGCTTCACCATGCAAGAAGATGCATGAAGCCAAAATATTCTATACATGAATCCAAATACTTGAGAAGAGAGTGAGAGAAGGAGAGAAGGAGAGGGCAACCAGGAAATGAATGCTGTTCTTGTGTCTTATCAACAAAGATGGAAACAAGGAAACATAGGCTAGGTCAGGTGCATTACTCAATCTAAAGGAATAACAGGTACTAAAAGAGACTCATTTTATTGCGCTAGGAAACCTGAGAGTCTATAGATTTTTATGGACTTTTATATCTTCCTTTTTCTCCACAGGTAACTTACAAAAATTGGTTTCAAATTAAAGTAATAAATAGAAGTTGTTTTTCTCAAAACTCCTGCCTTCACTCATTTGTAACAGAAAACAGAACACATATGCACACGCACACAAGCACAAAGATGGGAAATGAAGAACTTTTTTTTTCCTTGCAATGTTTTTCTTCCCTCTAAATCACAGAACTTTTACGCAGAATTCTATCTTCCTCTCCCTGAATGAATTTCCCTGTCATTAAGTTCTCAAGTAAACAGAACTCTCTTCCTGGACCTCGTTGCTGCATGTGAAGGCACAAGTGCAAAAAAGAGATAAATAAACATTTTCAGAAACCACTGGCACTCTGGCTGGTACTTTTATTTTTCCTTGACACTGTCTGTACAGGTAAGAATGTGTATCTAACTTATTTCAACTAATCTTTTGATTTCCCTACCTGCAAGACATGCACGCAAAGAACACTGCTCAGTTCTTGTTATAAAACAGATGCTTACTGAATGTGTGCATTATATTATATGTCTACTTATATTATACGCCTACTACAACACCAACTATGTGTCTCAGCCAAGACTGGGACTTCGGGGTCATGTATTCTGTATTCATACAGCAAAAGAGAGCCACAATCAATAAAAATGTATTTTTCTTCCAGAATGAAATGCCTCTACAAAAGCTACTTCAGTATGCTGTCTGTTAGGATGTTAATACTATCAATTTCCAGAAGTCCGCTAACATATGAGTAGCTGAAGATCTGCATTTTAGTGTCATCTCTTCCCCGTTCTCTTTCTTCCTTCCCCCATTCATGGTCTCAGGAATTTACTCTTTACCTTCAAGAAATGGACTGCATTGCTGAAGGCAAAATTAATCTCCTGAAATATGCAAAATGCATACCCTGTTAAACAACTTTATACAGCATGTACAGGCTTTCTGCACTTTTCTACACATTATTGCTTCTCTTCTAAAAGGTGCCTATTTAAAAATACAGTCCCAAAGAGTTAAACCAGTTCAAGCTATTCCAAACTTTCCACATTCGTCTGGGGGAAGTTTCAGAGGTTTTGTCAATTTTAATTAGAAATGGCACGTTGATTACAACAACATAGCAGATTATTGTTAAATTATAAAAGGCTGGCTAAGCTTCAGAGTGAAACTAGTGTCCAAATTAGCAAATTTGATAGTTCTAGTTTATGCTTACAAAAATAATTGCTTTTTCCTCCTTTCTTTCACAGATTATGTTCTTTTTCTGAGAAAAATAGCAAGCCTATAGATCTCTAGCTAATTTCTGTGAATTAAATCTTGGTTCACAACAATAAAACCAAGTAAAATGTCATGCCCTTTCACATGCCTTATCTATTTTTATCATTTCTTATTTTTATGTTAAATTCGTAATATACCCTTTTCTGGAATACAGCATTGTTTTGCCTCAGAAAGTCATTTATTTTGAATTCTGAGAACAAATGTTGAACTAAAGAAAAAAATAGGTATCTGTAAGAGTTGATATGCATGGATGGAAAAAGAGAGAGGAATAGTCCACCCATGTACCTTTTCTATTAGGAGCGTCTGACATAAAATACGGTTCCCCCTGCTCCAGCATTGAGGCAGAAGCCGTATCTCCATGTACCAAAGTGACCTGCAGAAAACTAATCTGGCACTGGACACACATGAAGCTGAGGTATGGGATTCTGCATCATACTCCATCATCCTTGGACAATTTGCAGTGTTGTCTGATTTTGACTTGTGGGACAACTCGGATTTTGTGCCCAAGGTAAAATGCTGATTTTCTTGCTTGTGGAGTTAAGTCTGGAGGGAACACAAAGTCTTTATGAAAGCTTAAGAAAGATGAGGACCAAACTCTCAAGTTGTACAAGTCTCAAACAATAATTCATGAAGCATCGGCCATCTACTAACACTGCAGATTATCACTGGAAAATTATAACACATTTCCTCTTCTAATCTCCAAGTATTAGCTTATATTCAAAGACAGTTAAGAACACACTAGATAGGAAGAAAAATACATTTTCAAGTAAGCAGAATAGATTTTAGGGAAATCTGTCACCAGTGAATGATCTGAAGCTTGATGAGAAGTAGTTTTTGAGATGTCGTAAGCAATTATATATATCTTGCATCTTAGACTCATTGATTTATTTTTTGTTATTTTGAAATCGAATGTCTTTGTAGTTGCATAACTGCATCTAACCTCAAGCTCAATAGACAGTGCACTATTTAAAAAAACAAAAAGAAAAGAAAAATGTTCAGGTCCCATACCCTGAAACAGAGACAACTGAACCAATGACTCTCTGATTCTGTCAAAAGACTCCTGTATAGAAATACCCACCTGAAAACTTCTAAAGAATAAAATAGGAACAGGAGTCAAAATCCAGTTCCTCTGTATCAAGTCCAGCCTCTCTATTGAATATCTGATTTGCATTGACACCTGTGGGGCACAATAAAGACAGCTCAAGAAGATACTGAACATGATACATTGTAGGATAGGTCTTCATTATTTGCAGTGATATAGCCGTGTCCCATCTATCACATGATCAACAACCAGATGGTTTGCTGAGGTCAGATGTTCCCCAGGACATGTTGGGGGGGGGGGCAAGAGGAAGGGACAGTAAAGATGTTCTTTCTTCTGCTCTCCCTTCCTTTCTCCTTGATTTCCTCCCTCCTTCTTCTCTCCTGCTCTCTCTCTTTCTCATACACTATGGTTACTATCAAAACAGCATATCTGCGCTAATATATTTGGTATAGAAATAATCTCTTATAAAATACCTTATTAAAGAGTAAACATGTATAATGATTAATTTCTTTAGGCAGCATTCTTCCCTGAGGGCTCCTGTTTGTAATGAAATCTTTAGACAATCTCTACCTACGGAAGCAATATATCTGCTAAGAGCATTGCAAAATAATTATCAAGGGGCAAAATATGACATACCAACCTTTTTAGAAGATTGAGTAACAGTACTCTAAAAAATACCCCCCCCCCTCTTTTTTGTACATTGAAGCTGTTTACACTGCGTGGTACAAAATGACCATTAACTTAGCTATAACTTTACAATACCAAACCACTCTCACTAGAGCACACTGGCAACATGTGTAACAAAGGCAGTGAGATACAGAATCCTTAATTTTAAAAGACTGCCACGCATTGTATATTCCAGAAATGAGTATGTCTAGTGATCATATTAATTTACAGTGTCTCTGTATGCAACATTAATGTAATGAAATCCTGACTGTTCTGTTTGCAAATTTCATCAAACATAAAAAATGTGGAAACTGCCCAACACACACAGAGAAAAGGCTTTTCTTAAAAACTTCATTTACAGGCCTGAATAAAGCCCTTTGTTGAATCTGTAATAAGGAACTTGCTTATACATATGTATTACCTGAAAATATCTTGATGCCAAGACTCAAGAAAGACTTCTTTCAAATTAGGGTAACCTTCATTTTGGAGCAAGGGCTTAAGCTTACACTGGAAAATGTGTTTTTTTCTTTTCTCTACGCAGACAGCTATCCTGTATTGACAATGAGCTGTACTGAAGAGACCTTGCTCTGGAGGAATAAAGAATGTCTGTATTGCGCACACATTCTTGTGCTGAATATTTACATTTGCCTACAAGAGTTTAGACTCCAGTAAATAGGGATTATGCAGTGGATCTGTCCTTACAAAGGTTTGGTTACTGTGTGAAAAAGCTAGCTTCCTCTGTTGCCTCCTTTATAGCTGTTTTTCTTTTCACCTCTCAAAAATTTAGAGATAAAACATGTTTTAAACCCTTTTTAGTTAAAGTTGCCTCACACTCACAATTCATCTTTTATCCCAACCTCAGCAATTCACTTGTTTGCTCTAATTTATTTAAATCTAAGCGTCTTTCAGCAAGGTTTTATTCTGTTCTATATTAAAATGATTGCAAAGATATTCAATTTTCAGAATAGAGTATTAGCTGAGACTACAGAATGGGCATTCTAGGAGAAAAATTCTGATTATTCAGCAATGCAACTCATACTTTGAGTGTTCTACACAGGTCATATGATGTCATTCCAATAGTCCTACTGTTGTGACTATCTGAGCAAGAATTTGAGGAAAAACTAAAATGTAAGCAGGAGGAAAGCATGTCTACCATGATATGATGTTTTCAATTCTCGTGTTCAATATTTTTTAAATGAAATTGCTATCTACTTCAGGAAAGGACTGGTTTCCTTTACTTTTTGCATGCTTTTGAGAAAACAGGATTCTTTTTTCTCAGTCTATAGCTATTTTATTTTTAGCATTTGAAGTGTTGCAAAGTACTTGCAAGTGTACGGTCCATTATATGCAACATCATTTATTCAGTAATTAAAATGCAGTAATTGTCATTACAAGTTCAATATTTGCTCTCAGTAGTTCCATGCTGATATCAGAGACAATCTGAAATTACACTCTCCTTACCACAGGCAGGTATGGCCCAAGTCAAATCCCATGCAAAGCAATGCATTAACCACCACTGACACTATCATTAACTTCTGGATCTCTGCTTTAGAGCTGTGTTTGGTATGCTGTGTAGGATCATCTTTCATGCATAGTTGCACCATTCTGTGTAGATGCATCTGTCTTTTACCTTTCATTTCCCCTTTTTCATCATCTTCAAATGCTGGGGCTAAATGAAAACCACTTCAATGCAGAATACAATTATCATGCCTTACCTCTGTCTCAAGCACCTGAGATTTCCAGTTGATTTCCGTAATCTTTGGAAGGACACAACATGGCTTTTTTTCTAGGTTCAGAGAAGAGCTCAGGTCTGCTCCTGCCATTATTGTAGATACGGTGTTCAAGCGCTATGGTAATTTAGTTCCTCATTTTTAGCATATATCAGAGTATTTCAATCGAATAATTAGTACTAGAACTACATGCCTTCCTTAATCTGTTTCAGGCCCTGTTTTTCATTTCAAAAATTCCCAAGTGTGCCTTCCTGCCCAGGGTTTCAGAGGACTGCCAGGTCTTGGTAATGACCTGACTGTCCCAGGCCAGCCCTCTGGTCTTGCTTGTGCTTCTGGTCACAACTGCATTGCAGTAGCATGGGCAAGGAGAGATTGTGGCCTTTCAAGCAGGTCTTTTTCCTAACTTTTTAAGGAAACAGGCAGTTAAAATTGCTTTTGTTAAAACCGTACTTTAAGCTGATGCTGGTGAATTGTACTGCATAAAAGGCAACTGGTCTTGCAGTGCAACGATTCACATATTTAGCATTTTCCAACTGCATCCTGAAAATAAAGCATACTGCAGTAGCCTGCAGCAGGCATGGAAGGAGAAACCCAGGTGCTAGAACGTGAGTCCTGCCGCATGCGGCTGCACTGCATACCCTGAGCCGACTGTGCTTGTGCTGTCCCTGTCTAGTCACCCTTCGCTCTGCTCCAGTAAATTAATTTCAGCCTATTAAGCTCAAGAGTCGAGCAAAAGAGCTTTAAAGAAAATTACTTAATATTAATTTGAATGCCAAAGTATTCCATTAAAGGAAAAAAATTCAATAATGTTAAGATGTGCAATATTTTACATAATAAGGGCTGGAGAAATAATGAAAAAAAAAGTTCAACATCTTATTTTGAAAAAATGTAAATTCTATCAAATGAATTGTTTGGTAAATATATTCACAGATTTTCCAACCAAGCCTGCAGTAAAAAAAAAAAAAGTATACAAAATATTTTTAAATACTATATAAAAATGTAAGAAAATACATTTATAATTTGATGAACAGTATAATGAGACATCAACAAAAGCTATTGTTTTACACGCACGTTGAGAGTTATAATGTATGAATGGGTGGTTACTAATTAGATTTTTATGGTGAATGTAGGGTTTATCTCTTTATCTGGATACTACTAACTGAGCTTTAGCAACTGGTTGTTGTTAAAGATATTTAGAAGGGAGACTTTTTTTTTTTAACTTGATGAATTCTGACATGTGTATATATAGAATAGTAAACTCTATTTAGATATGATAAATTTACACCATCAAAATGATTAAATTTTATTCTTGTTGCTGCATTTTTGAAAAAGAAAATTTGCTCATATGAAAGTTCATAAAATTGCAAGATGCGTGGTTAAAGTGTGTTCAGGACTGGTTGGATTCTTTGTGCTTCATATTAGTGCACAATGCCCACCCTTCCCTGTGTTGGATGCTGTTTATTTGGTAAGCTTAACATCTAGCAAGTGCATTACCATGCAAATAGATGAGAAACTCAGTAGCCATATTCTCCATTAGAACACCCTCTGTAGTTTCCATCAGGTTATACCAGGAGAAAATGACACTTACCAAGTATAATGTGATTAACGAGGATTCAGTGAGATCAAGGGCAGAAATCACTGTAAGTGAGCCAAAGAAATCCGTGGTGTTTCTTCTCATTAATAACTTTCCTGGATCCTTAGAGGTTTCAGAGCATCTTTACTTGTAATTTGGGAATAAATCTGACTCTTCGAGTGAAGAAGAAGCACGATGTAAAATCATACGGTATAAAGTGAGAAAGACTGATATATTTCAGTAGATTTGGATGCAGTATTCAATGGACTATGGTCTTTTTGTGTCTTACAAATGAGTGGACAGCCTCCTTGTGACTGTCGTTGAAACAGAAAGCAAGACATATTCCAAAATCATACAGTTTTCTAAAATCCTACCTCTATCATGGAGTAGTTGAGGTTGGAATCCCAACCTGCTGGTTAGTTGTTTGGCTGATATCTCACCCAGTAGCACTGTATCTTTGAAATGCCAAGGTTAGAGGTAAAACTGCCTGAGAAGTTTTCTATGTAAAATATTTCCATTGCAGAATCACTGGATGTTTTCAATATTAGTTTCAACTTTTACCAAATAGATATATTTTTCCCGTAGGATCTGAAAGCTCAGTACATTAAAAAAATAGTTGTTACATGTTGGCCAAAAGTGCATCAAGGGGAAAAATCTTTGCTAACAAACCAAACCTGTTGTGAGTACTGACATGGGACTTTTGAAAACCCATGGGGCATTATTATGAGCAGATGTGAATAAAGATATTTCAGCTGAGCATTTTTGACAATCAGGTGTTTTGTATTTGTTGACTAGACGTAGTTTTCTGTGGAAGGCAGACAAATCTTTCTAATTTAATTTTAGTTTTGTCAAAATCTATTAAATATGTTCTGATAAAATATTTTCATGAGTTGTTTGTGAATATGCATTTCTTTCTTCTACTCTGTATCCTACCTCAAATCCAAGACTTATTTCATTACCACTGGATTTGTTTTGCTTCCTCCCGCTCACAGAGAGTGTGTTTGACAGAGAGCATCTTTTCAAACACTGTATGCACTATGATATTAACAAAAATAGTAAGAAAATAGAGTAAAACCTAAAATGTAATTGTGTTTACTGCATGACTGATTTTTTCCACAATACAATTAAGCAGAAGGGAAAAATTATTGCATCTTTGGCAGTTAATTCAGGGTGTAGCACACCACTAATCCTCAGAGGACTTATTTTCTTGCCAAAACTAAACAAAGTATATTGAAAATATATCTGATCACCAGAAGAGAAAGAGACAATTCAAAGAAGATAAATAAGCTACACCTCATAAATCAGTGTCAGACCACAAAGAGATAGTTTTAACTAAAACCATCCCTGCCTTGAATTCAAGTGCTTTACGTACAGAAAACATTTTTGCCTTCAACAGAGGATTTTTTCTGCTAACAAAACCACCATTAAATCATGCCACAACACATTATTTATTTATTTTTGTGGAAGAACAGCTTCAACAAATCCAAGTGTTTAATCTTGCTGCAAGACAAAAAGAGTGGTATTCGTTTCATAAAATAGGTAAACTCACCTGTATGAGTAAATGCATCTGTATATTTTCACGTGTTTTTTTATATGTATGTACAGGTATGTGTATACACATACATACAGACACATGTATATATATACTCAATTGGCTCATGCCAGTCTACCGTTACTCCTTAGGTGGCAACAGTTTTATTCACCCCTGAAGGCAATATTACCCAGATGCACTTTACAGTGACTTCACTCACTATCCAAATGTTGTCTATTATATCTTTAGAGCGACAGTGAAAGAGCATCTTCCTTAGGAATGATGTAATTTTTATTATGAGGCCATAAAATGATCAAATAAAAGCCCCCCGAATCAGCTATAGAGTTGATTTTTTGTTTATGTTGCACAGTTAGAGAAAACATCATGAGAGGATGGTGACATTTTAATGGACTAACCACTGACACTTTAACTTCAGTACATTTCCTTGTCTTTATTCATCCTGATTTTGGCTGGGATAGAGTTAATTTTCCCTCTGGTAGCAGCTGTAGTGCTGTGTTTTGGATTTGGGATGAAAATAATGTTGATAACACACTGATGCTTTTGGTTGTGGCTAAGCAGTCAAGGATTTTTCAGCTTCTCGCGGTGTCCTGGCCCGCTGGGTGCACGGGAATCTGGGAGGGGACACAGCCAGGTCAGCTGACCCAAACTGGCCAAAGGGGTATTTTTTTCTGTATGTGAGGTCATGCTCAGTATATAAGCTGGGGTAGTCGGTTGGGGGGCAGCAGTCACTGCTTGGGAACAGGCTGGGTATCATTTATCAGGTGGTGAGTAATAGCATTTGTGCATCACTTTTATTTGTTGTTTTTGGTGTTGTTGCTGTTATTGTGTTGTTATTATAATCTCTTCCTTTGCTTTCCTACTAAACTGTCTTTATGTCAGCCCACGAGTTTTTACTTTTTCCCATTCTCAACCCCATCCAACAGAGCAGGGACAGTGGGAGTGAGAGAGCAGCTGTCTGGTGCTTAGCTGCCTGCTGGGACTAAACCACAACCTTGCTTTAAATTAGGCGGTCTGTTTCAGTAGCACATGGCTAAGTTATGGATTGTCTATAAAGGAGATAATTTTACTTTTCTTTTTTTTTTAAGTTTTGGTTGATTTTTTTAGAAATTTTTGTACAGCATGACACTTCAACAAATCTGCTTAGTAGTAGCAGTAGTAGTAGTAGAAGAAGAAGTAGTAATAATAACAGTTGCAAAAGTAGTTGTAAAACCTTGCAAAAGCACTTTTCTACCAAGGTGTTAGGATGCTCTTGAAACATTGACTAATTCTCAGAAACACCTCCCCTATACACACACAAAACCCCGAACCCAAACCAACAGAACCAAAAAAGGAAACCCTGAATCAAAAACATAGCCAAGAATGAACTCAGATGCCTTCTTTTTCAGGCACCTGCCCTAACCAAATTGGACTTCCCCTTCCCAGTGTGCTGTCATATATGGAAGAAATTTAGCAACATGCACTAGGATGAGAAACTGAGCTCTGCTTTCTCCAGATGGTAGAGGTGAAATCAAGTTAACATTTCAGTATACTTAGAGTAATAAAACTCATGTGAGTGTTCTGGTATTTTTTTCCATATCTTATCCTCTTACTTTGTTAAATAAAAGACAATTTTAAAGCCACTGACAATTACAACTGAGGAAAACATTGTGCACTACTACAGTTAAAGGCCCAGCACTGCAAGTGTGAGTGCAGTGGGAAAAGTCCCAGACACTGAGTAAAGCAAAATGGTAATTGTTGTTTGGTTTCAACATTTATTTATATCTATATTTATTTATCTTTTTATATAGTTAATGCAGCCTTTTGAAAAAAATGCTTTGCATGTTCGCTTCTTTAGCTAATTGGAAGTTACTTACAGAGTTCAGGCGGCAGATGTTAGGGCAATTGATAAAGGCATTACAACTGCTTCACCTGTTCTGTCCTGTATTTCTTCTTGTAAAGGAGAAAACACTTACTCAATGTCAATCACATTCATGCAACTTCTTCGGAGAAATTATGATCTGCTATCCAAATAATTTTTTTAATATATATTTCTTATATTCTATGTTTTTTGACATAGTTTATGCAACACACGTCTCCAGTAAGTTTGTCATGCCCCTAGTCTCTTCTTAATAAAAAAATTACTCATAGCTCACCTTATTCTTGAACTGTAAGAATGACTAGTAATAGGTCAAATCCTTTTTTGAGTTCTCTACACTGATTCAGTCAGCGAGAAGGTCTGAACATATGTCTGTGGTCTATTGTGTGAGGATCCTCCTTACCACAGCAAGAGAAGATGGTATGTTCCAGTATCTTAATCTTTCCTCTTGAACACACTGTGTAAGAAATATCAATAAAGATACAACAGGAATTAAAAAAAAAGTATCCAGCTGCCTTCTTCTGTTTAATTTCTTTTTTTGTTAATTTGTGCTTGTTGTGCAAAGAAAAAATGTCTAAGCTTTGACTGTACCTAAAACATCCCTGAACAAATAGTTCTGTATAAAATTTTTTTCAATGCCAGAAGAATGTTGTACAGTTGCCAAATAAAAGAACTCCATTATCAGAATTTTCCCCTTTTTAAAACCATTGATATTGATAAAAGACTTAATTGATATTAATGCATATTATGTCAAAAATTTATGGAAAGTCACCAGTGATTTCTCACAAAATAGCTGACATAAAATTTTAGGTAACAACATTCTCTGTGCCTCTATTAAAGATCAGTTCCTGTGGTCCAATATACTGATGAATATCACAAAGGAAAAAAGTAGCTAGACATAACAAATGATGGTAGGCAGTAGTAGAAAAAACGTGGGTTAGGAATTAAGCAAATAAGCCTAGGACATACTAATTCATAATTGTATGTGGATGTCTGAATATAAAGATGAAGTACAAAACATGACATATACACATAAGGTCAAACTGAAAAGAGGTAATCTGTGTAACTGAGCAAGCAGTTAAAGATCACTATACATAAGGAACAGATGTGATAAGAATCGATGAGATGGATAAGGAATCCAACTTCTTGTAACAAATAACACTGAAAAGTTACCATGAAATAATCTTTTCATCTTGGCATCTTTCCCCCCCCTTTCGTCAAATAAAACAGACATGGAAATCTAATAATGACCTCCAGTTAAGAGAATAGCTACTAAATATCACAAAGCTTTTAAACATACCAGTGGGAAATGACTTGCTGAATGCGTATTTTCTATGTAAAAATGGTAAGTTACTGTCACAGAATCAGCTTAACAAATGTGTGCATTTTAAACACCAAATTCACTATCTTCCTGAAATAAAATGAAAGAAGAAAAAAGAAAAAATAAAGACAACAAACAGATAAAGAGTATAAAAAAGACTTAAACTTGCTTTTATATTTGCATTTTTGTTCATATATTAAATAATCTAAGTGTACTATCATCTGTGGTGTAACCCTGAATATCCGGAATTCCCCACTGAAGGCATATGGAAACATTAGAAAACTGAAAGAAGCCTCACAATTTTCAAAACTAGGATAATTTTAAATATTTCAGCACCTACACAGGTCTCATCTTTAAGACACTTACATGTTAAATTATCACTAGACAATAGTGGAAATAAGTTAACACACAACAGCCAAATACATCAGAAATTTCTACATGGGGGCTGTGATTTTCTACAAGATGGAGACAGGATAGAAAAGGATTATGAAGACATTTGTAGCAACTTACTGTGATAGTACTTCATGGCCTGACATTCTCAATATGCATGTGCGTGCTCGCACACTCACACACAGAGTGAGACCCAACAGCCCCAGTGAGGTTCAGATCCAAATTTTATCTAAGTCTACCTTTTGATCAAGAGTTTTGGTGGGGATCACTCTCTAACACTGTACAAAAGAAGTCTGTACTTTGTAAAGTTTTTCTAGTAACCAGACATAGGGGAATTCCGTAATTATTTTTTTTCCTTAAGTCTGTGTGTGTGCATGTACATTGGTATTTATTCTGATTTTGCAAAAACTGCCACATTTTGCAGTCTGAAAATTAACACAAAACTATTTGCGTAACATCTGCACTGCTTGGAGGGTTGGAAGACTACAGCAATTAGATCCGTGCTCTATAACATTCACTTGCAATTCCGGCAACTACTATAGTTGAGCTAATTTAATGTTTCGTTAAAAGACAAGATTTATTTCTATTTTCCCTTTATTAGTAATGCTGCATCAGAAACCATTTCATAAATGTTTTATTTTTAAGAATTTAGATATAAAAATATTTTATATATATATTTTTTAAGTGAATGACACTTTGTAGTATACTAATTTAATCTGTTTAATATGTAACTGCATCTATGGTGTGTGTTCTAATTTGACTGATTTTACACAGCTGTCATTCTACAGCCTATAATCTGTATGTATGCGATATAAGCATAACCTTTAATGAACAATATTCACACGCAAAAATTCTTCATATAATACTAGCATAGCAGCTTCTGCCAACACCTCTACAATTAGAAGTCTATGTCAGCATTTCAATTATAAAGCACCTCCTAATTTAGAGGATCATAACTTTCATTCTGTGTTGCAAGTTGACACGTAAGGTCTCAGTTCAAAGCATTTTTATTAATACAGGTTTAAAATGGTTTAGATATTATGAAGTTACAGGCGACTACAGTGAAAAAAGAAGACACTCAGGATGTTTTTTCATCATTACTTGGCTCAAATGCTTTGAAAGGAAAATCCACATATGTTACAGTTGTTTATGTATAATTAGGATCAGTGACTGATTTGTTTTTCCTATTAACATAGCAAAAAGATCTAAGCTTTAAAGCTCCACAGTGTTATGTTTATTTCTTTCTATTGTTTTTAGGACACATATTTATCATTAATGTTAAGTAAAATACATTGATTTCTTAGTATATTCATTTCTAAATGCACCAATTCACTGCTAAAACAGACCATTGCAGTACATGTGTGAACCTGTGGACTGAAAGTCTCTCCATAATGACATATCCCTTACTGACAGCATTTCCATGAATTACAAACTTCCCAAGTGTATACTGACACAGTTGTTCCAGCTGAGAAATCACCATCTGCTGTGTCAATAATCTACCTATCAAAGTTGCCTATTGCTTTGCACTGACACAGTAACTGCTAACTACTGCTCAGATATAGCACCATCTATTGTGGTAAGGAAATAATTTTCGGATTGTGACAGGGTTAGGATCCACTGAGGGAGATAAATGACAGGGATTTTATTCTATTCTTAGAGGGGTGGTTGTAAGAGGAAAAAATATCAATAACAACTAGATCAGTTCTTTGACCTTGCAGAGAATATTACCCTCCACCACTATTTCTAGCCCTTTCATGCTGTTTTCAAAGCCCAAAAGGACTGCAGAGCATTATGAGGCACTCCTAGAGTTCAACAGTTTCAAGGAAAGGTGTACAGAGGTTCGCACCGCCTTCTTTTGTTGCCTGATGGAAAAAAAACATCTGTAGTTCATAGGGAAAGTAAAGAGAATCTCCACTGAGCAAGGCCAGAATACTTTGGTTAACCTGAGGTGCTGGAGGAAGGGTGGCTTGCAAATCACAGCAGCAGGGGAAGCTTCTCGCAGAGCTGCTCTTCATCTTGGTCATGTTACTGCATGAACATATCTATGTCACGTCTACTCCATGGCAGAAGATGAGCCAAGCGAACCCACATCTGCCTGTAAAAGACTGTGCAGTCAAAAAGACAGTTCCTGAAATTGTTTTCCAAGGAACATGTCATATCTGTGCAGTTTACAACCACATTAGCTCTCTTGTGGGCAAGTCGGCTCTTTCCTTGTTGAAAGACATGTCTGGGGCTTTACTCCTACAGATGGAAACATTTGCGTCACAATTTCAGCAGCACGTGTCAGAGCTCCAGTGTTGCAAGCAGACGCAGTAGCTTGCATTGTTGTGCTAGCAGCAGGTCCCGGGAGTTCAGTAGAGCTCCAAACACATTATGATGTCTTGTACTAGTCCTTTTAAATTTAAAAACAGGATCTACAAACTTAGTTTACTATTGGGCAATGTCATATGTGATTCGTAAATGTTTTGGAAATTAACATTAATAAATCTATTACAAGCAAGATAAACCTATATGCTGGGGGAACAAAGCTTGTCAAAAAAAGGCAAGTAGGACGACAATGAAGAAGATGGGCTTCCTTTATAATCTTTCACCTCCGTGTACTGCTGTCACCTCTGAACTGCTTTTGACTGAAAATGATGCCAGACATACTAGTACATGAATCACATACCCTCCTGTATCAGCCTTCAGTGCTTATTATTTTATGGGAGGTTTTTGACTGATAGCTGTTTTCTCTGTTGTTTCTCACAGTGTCTTAAAATGCCAGAAGTCTACATATTGTAAATGCTCCTTACTGTAATTTAGTGAAGTTGCCATGGTTTGCACCATTTTTAAGAGGTCATAGGTACACACCATAGCGCAGAAGAAGTGTAGGCTATGATTTATTGATTTACATGCAATTCAGCCAACATCATACCACACACTGTTTCTTCTGCTGCTCTGTTATGTCATTTAGAAGACTTTGTAACAACACCACAAAAAAAAAGGCCTGATCCTCCATATTTTATTAAAGACACAAGATTTTATTTCAGTCTTTCTAGAAAGATACAGTTATTACTTTCTTAATTAATTTTTTTTGACTCAGCGTAATGGCACTCTAATGGTCAGAAGACATGCTTGAAAGAAATCTTAACTATTAGATAGCTGTTTAAAGTTATCCTAACCCAGATCCTTTCTTATGCATATAAAGAAAGACCAAAACATACTATTATTCATTAAGGTTTACTTAACTCATGTAACTCATGTTTTGTATCTCTCACTGAAACTTGAACATTTTTCTGCTTTTTCTGCAATTATGACATTCGAGTCTATGAGGTGGTGATAGTTCATCAGTACTTCATAAATACAGTAGAGGTTATACCCTGAAAGTTTAGACCTGCATTTTCTACCAACATTAAAATAAAGACTTCAGCTACCTATGTAATACATTACAAAACAACTTTGCAGCACCCTCTAGTGACATATTACCAAATCAGAATGTTCTGGAAAATGCAGCAACCAGGGAGACAAGCTTGGTCTGAAGAAAGCCACTTTTGATATTACCATGATGGCAGAAGGTGTTCCTCCATCCCAATTTCATAACGTAAATTAAGAAGACCTGGTTTCTTCAAGACTCTTCTGAACAAAAATGCATTTCCTTGACCTTAAATCATTCCAGTAGAGGAACTGGATTTATTTTGCATTTGAAGCCACTCTGTTTATATGAAATCAAATGTCTAATATATCTGTTAAGACCCTGTTATAGTTTGGCCGTGGCCAGCAACAAAAGGGCCACACAGCCGCTCCGCTGCCCCTCCCCCCGCTGGGGTGGGGAGGAGAAAGGAAAGTTAAAAAAGGCAAAAACTGGTGGGTTGAGATAAGGGCAGTTTAACAGAACAGCAAACAAAGGGAACAGTAACAACAACAATATGGATAAGGAAAACACACAACACAAACAGCAGAACGCATAGAGCTGCTCTCACCGCCTGCTGCCATGCGTGTTCCCAAGCCGCGACCGCCTTCCCACCGCCCCGCTCACCCCCAACCGGAACCCAGCATGGCGGCATGTGGTATTGAATACCTTGTTCTGTTTGGCCAGACTGGGTCAGCCTGCCCGGCTGTGTCCCCTCCTGGCTTCTGGTGAAAATTAACCCTGTCCTGGTCGAACCCAGGACAGACCCTAAATTGACACCTGTTGAGTTCCTAAATCGTCTTTATTCCTTATGATTTAGATCTATCATTGTTCAACGCTTCTTGTGTCAGTGTGTTCCCACAGCATGAAGATGTGACAGCAGACACCTGACAGCTGAAAGATTTGCTTCACTGTATGCAAATATTTGAGGATGACTTTGGGAGTTTAGTATAATTTGGCTCCTAAGCATTTAAACTCTGCTTAAGATCAACACGTATCCTAAGGTTATGAATATTTTTTCTCCCCTTATATCCACCAGAGCCCACCTGCTAGCACAAAATCATGCATGTATTTGTAAAAATTAGGCTTTATTGCTGATTTATATCCAAAATAAGGGTAATCCAGTTTAGGAAATGGTAACACTGCTTATGGAAGTGCAAAGTTGTCTAGCAAGCTATTGGTGGGGTTTAAGAATTTTGTTATTGCACTAATGTCTGTGTTGCTATAAATGGAAATTATGTATAAGATAGACTTCTCTGTTTAACAGGTGAGCTCTGGATTTACCATATTGTGTAAATTAAAGTTTGGGTTATGGGATTTTGCATTTTTTTTTCTCTCCAATAAAGCAGCGTAGACCTCTAATGTATTAATAAGGAGCATAACTTTTTTGTTTTTTTGTTTTTTCTTGGCCTTCAGAATTAAGCTGCTTATAAATGGTGTTATACACCTACTGATTCTATGAAGTGATTCTTTGCCATGTGAGATATGACACTTCTTTCTTTCCTAGATCTGCGTATGTAATACCCAAAGAGGTATAATTTAAGTGTAATGATGTAGCTGAGATCTTAAGGAGATGTGATATTTTGAGTTGTTTTACTGCATTTAGAAACGTGCCACTTCCGCTTGTAGCGGAAAGTTGGTAATGTAGTTTTCTCAGAAAAAGAAACATTACTACTTTCTTTCATGCTCTTAGCTCCTTCCTCTAAAATAAAGTTTGCCATACTGTTATATACACAGATAAAAATGCAACATAGAATAATGACAGCTTATTTGGTGTTGATATCTAAGATTCTTCTATCTTCTTTCCTACACTCATAAATACTGAATATGTTCATCTGTCCCTTCCCTTTCCCAATTTGGTCACAAAACAATTTTAAGAAAGGTTTTCTTTGTAAAAGTTCCTTGAATTCAGAATTTCTTGCACCACATATGTTGTTTATACAAGCAATTATCAGCTAGGACAAAGAATCATAGACCTTCTTAGAGAAACATATTTTCCAGGTGCCATGGTTTATTCATTGTCCCTTGCACCCTCACATACAGAGAGTTTACAACCATCTTCAGTACTTACTGTTGCTACCTGTTTCTGAAGTGTCCAGAAATAAATGATATGTAAGAAAATGAACATCCCTTCTTTTAATGTGAACACCTGTGTTTTAAAACTTTAGTGTTGTACAGCAAATTTGCACATAAAGTAATAAAAAGAACATTTCATAGAATAGCTACTGACAGTCATATGTAGTATATAGTAAATAACTGTAATTTTATTTGGGAAAAATCTCTAAAAACAAAAAAGTAGAAAAGCATTATGATTTAGTATGTTTGTCAAAAGAGTAGAAAATAATGGTACATAATATATATGCACAACATGTGACAGCAACAGAGCTATCTCTTCAGGAAAAAAGAAATACCATTTCTAGTATTCTGTACTATTAGGTACACTATTATACCTGAAGTGGGCCTACAAGAGAGCTGTAGAGGGACTTTTGACAAGGACATGTAGTGATAGGACAAGGGGTAATGGCTTTAGGCTTAAAGAAGGTACATTTAGAATAGATACAAGAAAGAAATTCTTTACTATGAGGGTGGTGAGGCACTGGAACAGGTTTCCCAGAGAAGTTGTGGATGTCCGCTCCTTGGAAGCTTTCAAGGCCAGGTTGGATGGGGCTTTGAGCAACCAGGTTTAGTGAAAGGTGTCTCTGTCCATGGCAGGGGCGTTGGCACTAGATGATCTTTAAGGTCCCTTCCAACCCAAACGTTTCTCTGATTCTGTGATTCTGTTTTTTTCAACAGAATATATTTTCCCTTTGAGGGCCTAGAAATAAAGTAAAAGGCCTACTTAAATCCCTGTTACTTAAGGTTTTGTTGCAAATATTACACATTGACTATGCTAGAGACTGATTTGTGTACTCAAAATCAAACTTAAGACCATTTGTCATGTAAAATAACGTGCTTGTTATGAAAACAGTATTATGGAAATAGCAGTAAAAAGTATATGAAAATCGTATATAATTGTGTAACTCAAGTCTCTATCCCCTTTATGGCCCAATACAAGAGTGGTGCCTTTCATACCATGACCATGCCAGACCTCTACACAACTCCGTTTGTTTTGTAGTTGACTCAGATTATAATTTCTCCTTGCTTTTCCCATTCTACTGTTCTCTCCTAAGGAAGTTCACGCTGTAAAGGAAGTGGCTAGACCTTACTCCAAAAGATGTTTATTCAGTATGTAGAATCAGCCACTACAGAATCAGCCACTTCATATGCGTAGGAATGAAAGATTACACGAATCTTCAAAATTATTTAATATACTGCCAGACATACTACTTCACCTATAGATTCATTATTATACTGCAACCTGCTTCTGTCAAAGAAATTATTTCTCACTTCTGATAATTCACCTCAAGAAGCTTCTTTACATTCACCTGCAGCTTATTCCTAGGTAATGAAAAAAAAGGCATCCTAGTCCATCTTTTTTTTTAATTTCCTCCTCCATTATAAGTATAGTTTTTCTCAGTATTTCAGTAAACTCATTGACATGTATGAATGTTTTTTTTTCTTTAACTTACCCAAAGAACTTTCTATACTCTTAGAGGTTCACATAGATCCAAATCTTGTCAATTTTAAATGCTTCATCCACAAATGCTTAAGGACATGCCAATTCATTCTGTCCCAGGAATTTTGCAAAGAACAGATCTCCTCAAAGATTGTGCTAAAGATCACATTATTTCCTCTGCTCATATTTAAAAATGCTAGGGAAATGGTGCCATTTTGCAAGAATTCAATACTAATTCATTATCACAGATTCATTAAGACTTTCGTTACAATAGGAATGCCGTGTCAAGACTGTGCATTTTACTGCTTTTAAAAGGATAAATGATAGTTTTCTTTCCATGTCTTTAGAGGAGACTCCTGAGAGAAACATTTGCTTCATGTTGAAACTCTGTGTGGGTCTTATGAAGCTACATATTGATTGTTCTCTACTATGACTACCATATAGTTAATCTTCATATAGTTATGAGAGGCAGGACTTTATAAATTATAAACAAGAAGAAATATTACAATGCATTTCATTCCATTTCTTTTCCAATTTTGAAGAGATTGCAGAAATCACCAAAGAACACAATAGAATGGTAATATCTGAAAAATTCTTTCTTTCTGACAAAGAATTTGGTGGGTATCTTGTTATTACTTAGCAGAAGCTACATTGTTCCCAAGCACACAGATTTTTTTTTAAATTTCTTTGGAGTTTGGCTCTCTGAAGAAAGCTGTACACCATGGTTGATATTCTCTATAAAGTACAGTGTTACTTTTATACACTGATCTGAAATTCTTACTATTCACATCCTGACCCATGCTTTCAGGAAATGCAAAAATGTTCTTTTCTGTGTTGTGTTATAAGTCAAACAGGTGTTATAATTTTCTTCATTATGAGACTGATTTTGTTCTACAAGATGGTCTGACCCAGGAATATGCTTCCAGTTGCCTGTGCTACTCAATTATTTTTCATCAATTGTCATTGAGCTGTCTTAAGTGGTTTGTTTTGTTTTCTTAATTATTGATTATTTAGTTTTGTTTTATTTCTGGTGTTCATGTTTCTAAAATTGACATTATTATACTTGTGAGAGTCTTTATCCTCATACAATCATCTTCCACTTTCTTCACAAATCAGTATCTCAAAGCCTCATGTCTGCTCCAAACACCTGAGGTCCCCTTTCACATTTAGTATTGTTCAAAAATTCAATAGTGTGTCTGTGCATTTTTCAGTTTAATTCAGTTATGTACCGTAACATTTTTAAAAAGATGTTACTAATTCCACTATATTTTTATATAGCATGTTTCTACTCTCTTTATTTCTACCTTGGGTTTTTTTACTCACTATATTATAGTCAGTCAAAAGAACATTTTTTTATGTTCTTTATGAGTCTGTACTCTATTTATTCCAGTTTTTAATAACATGTTTTTTTATCTTTTGTTTCCTTTTTGTGAGCGTAAGTCTAGATATATCCAGCTCTGTGAAACTTAACTTTTACTTTTGCGTCATAGATACATAGCTCAATGATAGAAGTTAAGTCAACAGTTGCTGATAATGTAACATCACTTCTGATAAAGTGCTTTGCCATTTCAAGCTTTGTAGCTTCTTCCCCTTTCTTTATAAAGACAGTGTGATTATTTTTAAAAATAACAAATTCACACAGTTTTATAAAGGGGTAGAAGTTCAAAGATTGATTTTCTGCCTTTATTTTTGTATAAAAGTTATGAAAATACCGTATCCAACCACTTGCTGAACCCTGTTCGGTATTCCACAAACGAATACAAATGTATATACTTCTAAAGTACTACTAAAAATACAAAGTACTCTCATTTGTGTGAAGATTTCACTGAACTTTACTGAGCCTGGCGCTCATACCGGCGGACAGCAGAGACAACGGCTGTGTTCGGTGCGAGCAGTTGAATGACCTGCTCAGCCTGGTGGCAGAGCTGAAGGAGGAAGTGGAGATGTTAAGGAGCATCCGGGAGTGTGAGAAGGAGATCGACTGGTGGAGCAGCACCCTGCCCTCCCTGAGGCAGAGGCAGCAGGAGGCGGCTCCACAGAAAGCAGAGAACCCCCTACCCTCTTGCCACCGAGCAGAAAGAGGGGGCCTAAGAGATGGGGGGGAATGGAAACGGGTCCCTGCTCGGGGTGGCAAGCGAATCTCCCCCCGGCCTC
>Ga0065711_1003866_pt1 | contig 32551 bp, 24 predicted proteins | sample Hoacrofraction12_FD_59098 | JGI IMG/M metagenome (GOLD analysis project Ga0065711, IMG submission 59098) | Hoatzin crop microbial communities from Cojedes, Venezuela - Epithelial fraction 12 v2 (version 2) | ecosystem: Host-associated > Birds > Digestive system > Esophagus > Crop | place...
GGGGAGGGGAGGGAGCGCGGCCGGGCAGGGATGCTGTCGGTAGGGCCGCGGACGCCTCTGCCTGAGGGGACGGAGAGCCGAGATCCTCCCCGTCGCGGGCTGCAGGAGGCGGCGAGGGCCGCGGTGGGGATCCCTGGCGGGAGCCTGTCCCCCGCGTCGTTCCTCTGATACCCGGCGGCTGCTGCCTGCTGGGATCCAGCCCGGGGCCGGGTGCCTCCGGTCCGTGGGGCCCCGCTGCTGCAGCGAGGGGAGCAGCTGGCTGACCGGAGAACCACCGGTGGTACCCTGGTTGTAACGATCCCGGGGTTGTTTAATCCCGGGAAGGCTGCTTGCTGTCACCGGGGTGTTCTGTGGAGGAGCTCTGCGTTGGATCGCACCCTTGGCTTCAGGCAGAAACTTCGGTGTCCTTAGGAAGTCGATGAGAAGCCGTGTGTTTGAATGGTAACGTCAGCGCCCGGGCTTGGCTTGTGCTTAGGTCGTGTCCGTTTGCCCACATTACAGAGAAGGATCAGAGCGCTCCTTCTTGCTGTAAACTGCCTGCACGGCTTCCGAAGGACGCGTGTCTGTAGGTGGGACTTTGCTGCTCATCAGCGGGATGACTGTGGCTTGAAATCATAGCTGGTGTCAAGTAGGGAAGGGTTTCAGCTGGTCCGAAGACATTGGAGTGAGTTTATGTGGAAATATGAAGAGTAACGTCCATGCAGAGCAAAGTTTGTCTTTTGTGTCTGATTGTTATTTTTCTTCTATTTTCTACTAGCACAGACAGTTTTTATTGCAGGTTTATTTTGTTGTAAATTGGGTTTTTCTCAGGTTTGAAAATCCCTTATTTTAGTAGCTATTTTAGCGTAACTAAATGCTGATTGAATTGGGATTCTTAAAGAAACCATTAACAAACTGGCATGGTTTTCTTGTGATGCTTGGCAGAGAGACTGGCTGCTGCTATTTCATAAAATTGTGAGCATATCGTGTTCAGGGTTTAAACACCTAGAGTTTGACTTGCACAGGGAAGTGATAAGCTAGTCATTAGTGCTTGGAGTCGTGTTACAGCTTTTCTCTCATTCTGCAGCTATGGTAAAGTAAAACATGAAGGAAAAGAACAAGGTATCCCAGGTGGTCTTCTAATTGTTGAAGCAATTAAAGTACGACAACCTGATAACACTAATAAGGTTGTTTGCATGAATAGACTGCTTGTTAATATATGCCTTTATTCAGGTTGTTCTTGATGTTGAAGTGCAGTATACGTTTCTCTTTACAGATTTCATAAGGAGAAATCGATGCAGGTTGGACATTGACCTTTTCTTCTGAAAGGTTGATTTATCTTGGAGAAGATAAGTTAGAACTTTTAACATCTCCGGTACAGCTCTGATGTCTGTACAAGAACTAAAACTCAGTTTGACAATACATTGAAATACTTTGATAAGCGTATTGGAAATACAGAAGAAGTAGCAGCTGTTCAATGTTAGATGGCTTCTTGAACACAAATCGTATTAGGCTAATGCTTTTAGAGTTTATCGCAGAGTTCAGACTAATTAACAGATGAAAAGAAAGCTTGATACTTGGCTATTGTAATAAAAGTTGTGATAACTTACAGTACAGTTTGGCTCTGTGTTTGTGGACAAAGTTAACCAGTATAGCTCAATTTAAAAAAGGCAAAATACCAATTGTGTGACTAGCAAAGTAGGTCTTGCAATACATATTTTTAACTGTGTAATACACTGCTGTTATTTTGAGGTGTCCAGTTTGAAAAAGAATCCGCTGGAAGATCCAGGTGTTGACAAAATGAAACCATTTTCTGCATATTCTTAGAGTGTTCCATCATTGTGCAAGTGAGAACACTGAAAACTACACCTGGATTAATAAAAAATATATATCTCTGGGGTACTTGAGGCCTGTGTTGCTGTTGTATTAGTATGCCATGAACTGACTCCACCCATGTGCAGTGTTGGTGTTTAGTATGTGCTGTCAAACCGCTTTATAAATCGTGGTTTAGTACGGATATAGCACAGCTTAATTTTAGAGCATGCCTTCCAAGGAAACTTTGATTTTGTTATTTTGTGTAGACAGGGAGCTAACTGTTACAGTTTCAAAAAAGTTGTGAGAAAGAAATGCAGAATTGCATTTGCTTGCGCTCTTACACTAAATTAATTTTTCTTACAATAATTTCTCAGACCAGTTCTAGATTTTGGCGAGGGTTTATTTCTGAAACTTCATAGTGTTCTAAGTAAACTGTACTACATTTTCAAAGATCTTTTTAGAATCGAGATTTTATCAGAGATATCTGGCAAAGGTATGACCTCCATTAGTTTGCCGTCTTAGTTGCTTTTTATTTTGTCATGGGGATTTGACACTGAGTGTAACTACTGCATGTTTATTTGGGACATTCTCCCCTGAAAAAGCACGTTCGGTTTTGCATAGATGGTAAAAATATTTTTGTAACCAGTAGATAGCTTCATGAGGTGGTCATCAAAATAGTTTCCCACTCATTATCTTCTGAGTCCAAAGAAAATTTCTTGGATCTTTCCTACTGCTTTCAGCTTAATAAATTATTGCTCTTCGTACAAGGTTTATCCTCTTTATACAGTTTAATAATACTTGAGCAAAATGTTCGGAGTTATCTTTTTGCCTTTTTATATTATAGTGAAATGTACTGCCGTTTGTTTTGTGGTATGGTGTTACCTGTAAAGACTGCAAAATTAATTTCTGCCTATGTGTGATCAATAAGAAAATTTGAATTTTTTAAAGAAATTGTTATATAATTGTTAAAATGCATAGGTATTTTACTTCTGTGGGTATCAATAATAACAAGTTTTGTCTTCTGACATTGAAGTTGGCAGTCATGTGGGCTGTGAGCTTTCCTGGCTTTGTGAAAAACCTGTAATTACACGTAGTCTGTTTCATAGCTGTTTGCCCAGGTTTGAAGCTAGAGAACATTAACAAGGCAAGCATAACAGCATGGAAGACTTCGGGTGAAGTAGCTTCCCTTAAATGAGTTCTACTTCATTGCCGTATCCGATTTGCAGAATTGGGACAGCCTATTTAGTGCCTCAGGAAGAGTAGGATCTACATAAGGTGAATTTTGTACTTGAATGCTTTATTGCCATACCCTCACCTCTTTATTCTCACAGGGGGTTGGGAGGGAAGTCCATTTTCCAGGCCTCTTTTATGCTTCATGAAAGAGCAGAAGCCTACAGTTCAATTTCTAGTGACCCTTACATCAAGCCTGGTTATGTAAGGGTATCTGTTCTGTAAAGTGATGGAGTGATTTATCATGCATAAAATAGATTAGATGATTTCATAATCTCATCTATGTGAAATCTGTGGAGGAAAAAAGCCACAAAATAGTTTTTGTCTCCTTTTACACATAACCCTTTAATAGCTAGAAGTTCTTCTAAGCCCATACAAGATATAGGATGTATGGGCTTTCCTATTTTATGTGCTTTCTAGGCCACCATGTATATAAATGAATTTCCTGTCTAGCTGCTGAATAGTAGTAGTTAACAGCAGTGTTTGGTTGCCCTCCCTTAGATATGGTCAAAAGCCTTCAAATGTACATTTGAAAGGCCTTCCAAACATGTTTGTAGTAGTTTAAGAAGCTATGCTTAGGAGTGGTTAGTTTAGATTTAATGAAATTTGCCATACAGGTATTCATAGAACTACGCTTTCAGTGTTTCCGCCTTTCACTAAGACACTGTCAGGGTCTCAGCAAAAGTGTTGCCGTAGCTGAGTCTACAAAGCTAGTTGGGCCTGTCCTCTCTGCTGCTTGCACAGTCCTGTCTTCCTCTCCTGTGCTGGCAGTCGCGCTTCTGCGCTCCTGGGCATTCGCTTCCGTAGAGGTGGTCTTCAATTAGTGCAGTACCTTGAACCAGCTTGCTGTCCTGGCGCGAGATGAAAACTGGGACCTGAAAAGTTCAGACATAGTTTCACAATAGATTTACAGCCTTACAATATAGACGCCTGCACCTGGTTTTCATGGTATTTATTTATAGGGTTTAACTGTGAAGTTACTGACTTCTTGGGTACGAAACTACCTTTTCGCCTTTCTCCCATGCCTCTGAAGAAACTAGCTGGAGTGCTCTTACACTTGAGAAGAATTATAAGGTGTCAATGCATGACAGTGGGTTTTTTTAGGCAATTCAACTAATGAGTGTTTGGCAGGAGAATACTTGGTATGCGGGTCTGATGTGCTAATATACCATGTGTTCGTAGTCTGGAAAGTCTTGCTGCTCATTCTGCAGAAGGTTCTATATACTGAATCTGTCAACAAATTTCAGGGCTGAAAGTGTTAATCTTGCTAACGTTGATTCAGCATTGNGTTTGGANGTGNACTNATGAATAAAACAAAAACAGTCTTATTTTCTAATTCTGAGTGTGTAAGGTATGCTGTATCTAATTCTGAGTGTGTAAGGTATGTTGTAGAGTATTTTAATGATGAGAAATAAATTATTTGCTGTGGAACTGCATTTCACTAGTATTTCTTTTGACTGCCATTTTTTCTCTTTAGAGGACTTTTCTGTAGTTAATATTGCAATTCTTGGTTAAAAATAAATTTTTATGTATTTTTAAATAGCTCGCAGGAGTCCTAGATGATTGTTTATGTGACATAGAAAGCATCGATGACTTCAATACTTTCAAGATCTTCCCCAAAATACAGAAACTGCAAGAACGCGATTACTTCAGATATTACAAGGTACAATTAGAATGGTATTTTCCTGAATCATTTAAATAAAATGCAGAATATATAGGGAGGATTACATATCAAATCAACTTGTCTATATTAAGTTGTTTTATAGAAGCCCACAGCTCTTTAATTTGGTTGTAGCAGGTTTTCAGTCCCTGACAGTTATGTTGGTAATAAGTCATGGTTGCTGTGTTAATCCTGGAGTCAGTGACAGTACATCATGACTGCTTTCATTCAACTGATAAGTGGTAATTTTAAAGGTAGTATCTTGTACTGCTACATTTAGAAAAGATTTGTATTTTAGCAACTTTCTGACAGCGTGCAGTACTTGTCTTCTAAGAAAGGTGTGTAATTTGACATGGAAATATTGCAATGATTTCCTTTTCTTATAAGTTGCTGTCTTAGTTCTGATTTTAGTGTTTGTTGTCTAAAGAACCGTTATATTTTGAAAAATAGGTTAAAATATTCAATTTTAAAGTAGTATGTAATATCACTTTTTAGTGATTTTAAACATTTTTTTTCTCTATATTAGAATTTGATGAGCAAAATAAGACTTTGAAGCCTGATACTTCTGTTTTCAGATATGCTTAACTCGAAAATGAGGTTGCATTTTGACTGAGCTAATCAGAAGGTTGCCTGCCACTGGAAAAAGGAGGTTGAACTCCTTTAGGGTAGACTGTCCTGCTGCTTCCCTATTTCTAGCTCTAGGGCCTGTCTGACGGCGCATTAGGCCAATGCACCTCTTTAACCTGGTAGATTTTTAGTTTGGATGTTTGGGTTTGGTTGTTGGTTTGTTTTTTGTTTGTTTGTTTGTTTTTCCCCCAGGATGTAGCACATTATCTAGCTGATCTGGAATCAGACGAGTGTTAAACTGATGCAGGGTGGGGTTATGAATGTGAGGAAGGAGAAAAAAGTGCTAGAATCTACCCTTTCTAGTCTGAGCAAGCAGTAATGTGTAATTTCATCCTGACTCTCCTCCTGCTACACAATACAGTTCTAACGTCACTTTTCAGGAGAAACAAGATACATGCAACTTCTGTGATAATACATTACATAGTAGTGGTAAATAGATTCTCCAGAGGCAACAGAAAGATACAAAACAAAGTATTTGAACAAGAGGAGCAACAGGTATACAAGGTTTTGTGTAACAGTAATTTCATCCTGTGAATGTAGAGTTAGTCTTCGTTTCAACAGCAGTTCTGCAAATCATACTTAAATGGTTTGTTGCAGTCCTACCTCATCTTTCGTACTGGTCTTCCTAATGGATGGGCAATTATAAGGGCCAGCGTGCAGCCCACCCGTCACCACACATGATTTAGTACTTCTGCTTGTGACAGGGAAGAATCTGTGTTGAACAAGCAAACTGAGTAGGTCAGAATGTTTTTCACCCTTTCCTCTCTGAATAAGGAACGGACTGTTTTTTATGCCCCTGCACAGAATCATGGAAGTGCTGTTAAGCAAATAGATGGATGTGGAAATTGTGAGGGTAGGCAATCATCATCTAGGTCAACTACAGCATAGCTAAATACTGAATAAGCATAGGGGGAATATACTTGTTCTGGGAGTGAAAACGCTCCTACTCTGAACTAATTACATTTGTAATAGGGATTTTGATCATGAACTTCTGTAACTACAGTCACAGTGTTCCCATTGTGTTACTAGTTCGATAGCCATGAAAGAACTTAAACTTTAATGTATAATGTTGAATGAACTAGCTAGTTTTTATTTAAAGTCTTGCTGAAATTGTGTGAAGTAGCTTCTAGACAGTTAGTGGAACACTTCTCAGTGAAAGAAATAAAAGAATAAAAGATTTTATATGGTTTTATACATCAAAACAAACTATGGAAGCCTCGTGATAAGGAGTTTAATTTTCAGTCTGTGACAGTTATTGAATAATACTCTGAACGATAATAATGATATCTAATACTTCAGACCCTGAAGAAAATAGAAAGATGTTCGATGTAGTCAGTGCCTGGCTGGCATTGATTAAAGTACAAGTACTTCTGTACAACCTCAGTTTGTCTCGGAAGTGTGTGTGTGCGCATGTGCACTGGTTTTTAGTGCTCTTGAATCATTTTGGAACTAGTGTACCTTGATTTACAGGTGTTTTTTCTGAATTAATCTGCAGTTCAGACAGCACTGTTATGTTATTTACAAAGTTCCTCTGTGTAAGAGCAGCAACTGCCTAGTTACTTGTATCTTCCTATGAGTGTGTAACCAGTTTTTATTGTTACAGTTTACTTTGAAGAAGGTTGTAGTCTAATTATGTTAGCTGGTCTTTTTTTTGGTAGAAATTGAGGGGGGGCATATTTTATATAATAGGTCTTATTGTGAAGGTGATGTAAAATCTAAGACTTTTTTGTGCTTTATTTTAAAAAAAAAAAAGATGAGTGAACAAGTACAAAAAATTCTAAAATTTTATATATTGTTTTTTCCTAGGGATGGTGTTTGTGGATTTGGGGGCGGGGAGAAACCTGAAATCTCTGCTTTTGATGTATCTGTGCTAGCATGGCTTGAACTGTAACTGGAAGATAGTTGTCACCACTCCTAAGAAGTCGCACCATCTGCTTAATGTCTTGTTAGGTTTTTGACTGAGGAATCTCTTTAACATTTTAAAGCTGAATTTATAATTCCCAGTCATGCTGAATAAGTACATCAAAATAGAAACCTGGAAAAGAGCCTTTCCTTCAGATGTTAAATAGCAGTTAGCTTTGTATGCATGTTTTGAAAATACAGAAAGAACTTACTTGCTGAAAGGTTTGGTAGAGGAATTTAGTATAATAAAGGGCAGTGGAGCAAGTTAAATATTAAGTTTTGCTCTTTGGGGATCTTTTGTGGTATTGAAAGAACATTTCTTTTTGTTTCGCTTTAATTTGGGTACGTAGTGCCACAGAACAGCTTATCCTTCAAGCATTAAAGGTTGTTTTTTTATTTCCGGTACATAGTTTTGATTTTTCTTAGCTGTCAAAATTAAGAAAATAGACTAGAGGGAGAGTAAAATCTGGCTATAGTTTGTCTCAGATTCTTCATATTGTGCCTGCTTTGTTGATCTAGTTTTCTTTATACGTAGTATATTATGTATATTACTAGGGGGGGGAAAAAAAGAGTCTTTTTTTAATGTATATATATGCTGAGGTTCTGGTTGGACAATTCAGTGAATGTGGCCATTGGGCTTCTATTACTGTCTTCCCCTAAAAACCAGGCCACCTAAAGCAAATCACTGATCCAGTGTAAATGCACTCTGCCAGTTAAATGTGTTCAAAGCATAAAGTTTTTTTTTAATGGAATAATTGTTCAGGACAGCTCAGTGGTATCATTTAATCTCCAAATTAAAAGATTGAGTAGTGTGTTTCGTTTATCATAGCAGGAACCCTTCAGGTACCACATGTAGTGGACTCCAAGTTCATCAGAGCGTGGGATTTAGAGTTCAGTTGCCAATTCTTTGCCTAAGGGACTGCTCTGGCACTACTGTACTAGATGTTTAAGCTTTGTTTCCACTCTATGTTTCTCCTAATGTGATGTGAAAGTATAATATATAAATTCCATGAATTAGAAAAATGTTCCTACATATAAGGGAAAATAATGTTTTTCTGAAGGCTAAATTGATGAAGTGTTTAATCTCAATATTTCAACCTATTAAGTATAGTGGGAGTACTGTTCATTATAGTGTGTGGCTGTGAATTCACTGTACAGCTTGTATGTATTTTTTCCATAAGCTAGTGTAAGCATTAGTTTTCTGACTTAAGACTTGTAGATTTAAATAATTTTTATAAGCATGTTTAGAATTCTTGAATTTTTGTGTTGAAACTACTCTAGGGCCTGATGCCGTCCTTGAGGTATTAGGCTTAATTTCACAGTGCGTTTTATATGCCGTGCCTCACTAGAATAAAATTCAATATCTGCAGTGGTTTCAACTAAGAAGTGATAACATCAAATCATTCAAGATGCAGTTTGTTGGATATAAGTAGTGACTTCAGTTGAGTATCTTCATGAATAGTATTTATCAGCTGAAGAAAACTACTACAAGCTGTGCTAAAGCAAAACAAAGTAAAAGAATAGAAGTAATTTTGGGTTTGTGTTTTTGTTTTATTTTTACTTTGAAAGTTTTAAAACTGACTTTTTATCTGAAAATAGTGGTTCCTACGGAGGTTAAATGCTTTGTATTTTATTTGTAATGTTAGATTTCAAAGACGATGTACTTCTGCGGTGTTTCTGGTTGATCATGTGGGAAAACCTTTAGTCTGTAGTCTTCCGTTTAGGAGTGATGAGGTCAAAGTGGTTTTTATCACTAATGTTTGTTAGTATGTATAAGGCTAATGTAAAGGGAAGCTGGAATTTTTTTTATTTCCTTCACTTTCACATTGACAATCCAAGTGAAGTGTAGTAAAGTGTTTAAATCGCTTGCTGTGTAGTACATAATAATATCTGTGTACTCCATGCCTTTATTGTGCCATTTGATGACAAATAGGAGCGCTAATGATCACAGAATTTGCTGGTAATGTTTTTGAAGTAGTTTCTCTTCATTATTTATATTTGTACAGTATCAGCTCTCTAATTTGAGGCCGTTAGTGATACTCATTCTTCCTTGACTAGCTATGATGTCTGGTAATGATTGCCTGCTTTTATTGCTTGAAATCTGAAATCATCTAAGCACTTACTTGCATTAGTAAATCTGCGCAGTAGTCTGTCCTCCATCAAATGTATTTTCTTGCTCAGTGTAGTAGTGGTGCAATTGATTGTAAGGACAACCATTTTGGAGCTGCATATGTCTGATTTGCCACCTTTGTAGTAGTTTGTTTACTGCTTTGAAGTTGTACTAGTGGTACGAGATTTAATTTGTGCTTTAATATACTATGTGTTTGTGTCCACTGGAGATCATTGGCACTAACAATTCCACTGCAGCAAGCTTCAGCTTATATACTCCGGGGCAGAGTAGTTCTCTCAGTTTGAAAGGATTTCCTGATACTGAGAGCTCTTTCTTGTGAAGTTGCCTTATGTAAGTGTTGATTGTAAACTTTTGGTTTTGTATGTTTAGGTCAACCTGAAGAGACCATGCCCATTTTGGGCTGATGATGGCCATTGTTCTATCAAAGATTGTCATGTAGAGCCTTGTCCTGAGGTATGGATCAAATAAGATATAATTGAAAAAGGTTATTTGGTTATAAACTTTGCTGATTTGCAGTGACTAATACTATACTAACAATATTTACTAATGGGAACTTAATTTTAAATAAAAGATTGACAATAAAACTATTTTCCATTTCAAAAGCAGAAATACCAGAAGTGTTTTAAGGTTTAGTCACTTTACCAATAAAACAAATAACTTTAAGCATAAGTCTCTTCTAAGCTTTAGCACTATTTTGGATATAACGTGTTGAGAAAGGTAAAGGAGCAAGTTTAGTTATTTGAAAACAAGTCTGCTTTGACCTCTGTAGGGATTATATTTAATTTGTAGATTTTAATCAATCATTTCTATGAACAGTGTAAAAAACGTGATTTATTTTTTGGTTTTAGAGCAAAATACCTGTTGGAATTAAGGCTGGGAGCTCTAATAAAGTAAGTGGTCATTTGCTTTCTAAGTTCTTTCTGATTTATTTTTTTAAATGTTACCATTACAGTTGCTCTGACTTTATTACAAACCTTCAGTCTTGACATAGTAGTGAAACTGTTAACATAACTGATTAGTTCCTGCATGTGGCTTTGCATTTTTACTTTTACGTATAGTAGTGTTTCTGACATAACTGGTACTGTCATGTCGTTCTGAGTCTGTCATAGCTTGAGATCTGGTGCAGACTGAGTCGATGAATGACCAGGGACAGCAGTACATGGCCACAGAATGCCTGATGCAAAATTCTGCATTCGTTTCCGAGTACAGGTCACCTTGTATAAAGCCATAGGCTAAGATGCACAGATGCAGTAGCAGTCCAGTCTTTTGGAAAATTAAGAGAATATTCTTTTTGTTTTGCTTTAATTTGGGTACGTAGTGCCACAGAACAGCTTATCCTTCAAGCATTAAAGGTTGTTTTTTTATTTCTGGTACATAGTTTTGATTTTTCTTAGCTGTCAAAATTAAGAGAATAGACTAGAGGGAGAGTAAAATCTGGCTATAATTTGTCTCAGATTCTTCATATTGTGCCTGCTTTGTATCAGAGGAATGCTGATCTAGTTTTCCTTATACGTAGTATATTATGTATATTACTAGGGGGAAAAAATTGAAATTTTTTTTTATATGCTGAGGTTCTGCTGTGTTCCTTTGTATTGGTTCTGGCAAATGCATTTTTAAAGCAAGTTGTCTCGCTTACTCATCTGAACAATTTTAATTAAATCCTTTCTTTTTTTGAGAAGTGTCGTGGTATGTATTGTGGTGGTACTTTGGCATCTTGACCACAAGTCTGTCCTCAGAAATGAAGTATTCTCTTTCTTTTAAAATGTATGAAATTATTATTGTTGTTTGCTATTTCTGAAGGGTGTATCAAAGCCTTTCACTTACATTTTTATTTTGAGCTGGTTTTGGCTAGTAATCCTTCATGTCAACATGTTTGTGCCCTGAAGTGAAGGGAAGCCAGCAGTTTAGCTTTATATAAGCTATCAGTTACTTAACATTAAGTCATTTTCTGTATTTAAGGACTGTGATAAGGCAGAAATCTATGTAAACCTAAGGCTCAGTCTGCAAAAGAAAACACACAAAAAAAAAAACCCAACCCAAAAACCCCATAAAAGAGGAACTTGGGGTTTTTTATCTTTCAGGAGCTCTGATACTGTCTATTGTGTTTCAAAACCGTTAGAAGGATTTTTTGAGCTTTAAGCTGACAGACTTAAATTCCCTGCTGACATAACCATATGATTGTAGAATAGTGGAATTTAATCTTTAATTCGTCAAATGTTTTCCGTACAAGTATTCTAACAGTGAGACGATTTTAGTGGATTACTTTTTTTAAAAATGCTGTAGAATCAGAGTTCAGCTTAAATACTTCAATTCTGGCTTTAAAATAATCAAAATTTGCCTTTAGCTTGAAAAGCCTATCTTCCAGACATGTGCACGTCTAAAGCATGTCAATGAATATGATTAAATGAAACATGAGGGGAAAATGGCCAAAACTGATACATTTTCCTACTGAAATGACCAAGGAAACTTGGGGTATGATTATGCTTGCAGAATACAAGGTATATTTATAGGTATGACGCTACTTGTCTTCCAAGGTCCTTTTACAAGAATGCAACGACGTATCTGAAGCTCTTCAGAACTCCATTTAATTTAAATGAATAGCTGAAGTCTCTGTGGTGGTCAAATCCACAGGGTGAAATTGGCTTGATGAGATTAAGTGAAGAAAAATAGAAATAAGAAATATTCTGGAATTACTTACTGTTTCTAGGATCTGAGGGGTTTCCCTGATACTAGCCAGTTCACTACTAGACGTAGAAATGCCTTTCACAGCACCTATTCTCAGAGAATTTAGGTAACTCACTTGTATATTAAATATGAACTTTCTTACAGTATTCAAAAGCAGCAAATAATTCCAAAGAACTGGAAGACTGTGAGCAAGCTAACAAACTGGGAGCTGTTAACAGTACCTTAAGGTATGCTGTGATTTACAACAATAGTACAAAAATAGTAACAAAGAAGCATTTCATTTTGTCAGTCTTGTTTTTGGAATGTGCTGTTTTTTGTTCTTCATTCTTTCCATAGCCCATTAGAAACTAAATGTGAAATGATGCAAGAACATCTGAAGGTAAGGGTGTTAAGTGAGAAGTAACTTTAAAAAAAAACCCTACACTTTGATATTATTTGAAAGATGTATCTCGTAGCATCAAGAGTCGGAGGAAACTTGCAAATAAACCCACCTTTTTCCTACTTTTTACTAGTATCACTCTTTGTTCTTGATGACTGTGCTGGATTAAGGAATTCTGTCCTTCTCTGTCCCTCTGTTACACTGATGTGCCTGTTTGTGATCGTTCAGTGAACCAGATCAGGGAGCTTGTGAGTTCCTTTTGTGGTCAGTAAAGTTATTTTTAGCTTGGATCAATTCCCTGATCTTGCTTATTGCACGGCACAGTCAAGGTTCGGTGGGAGGAATTCTGCAGGATGGTGTTGCCCCTGACTAGGAAAGTGTGTGGAACAGTACTTAGAAAAAACTTGCATTCTACTAGACTCCCCACCTTTAAAAAGCAGAAATAGAAAAATCAATTTTTCAGTGTTGATGGAGAGGTGTGGTCACAGATTTGAGCGGTCCTACCTGATAGAGATGTTGAAACTCTTTCCTGTCGTCTGACAAAATGGGACTGCCATGAAAAAGTGACTGCTGCTGCCTGGTGTGTAGTGTGTTAAACCAAACTGGGTAGAGCCCTTATCCGAGTTTTTTTAGGGGAAATAAGGAACTATTAACTCTTTTCCACTACTGTAGGGCAAAAGAAATATAAAATTGAGTACACATACGGAGAGCTAAAGAGAATGCCTTTTGTGAGAGTAGCGTGGGAGATTAAAGTTCGGGGAGAGCAGGTAATGGACCCTGCAAGTGCTGGAGTTTGTGCTTTGTAGGCAAACCTCCTTGTTCTCTACCTAGCAGTGCACCATCCTCATGGTTTTGGGTTATTTTCCTTTATCAGCTGTGTTTCTTGTGATTATCAAATCTTGCCTGCTTGTAGTTACTGGAGAAGTTCCTCGCCTAATGCCAAGTGTGAAGTCTCCTGTTGTGATTTGGCAGGATGTTAGAAATGTATCCTGTTGTAGAATTGCCTCTGTAGAGTTGAGCTAGTACTGATTTGATCAAACGCAACAGGTTGGTTTCATTATTTCAGGGTGCTCCACTGCACCCTGCAGCAGAGTTTCCAGTCTTAACTTTGCTTATGTTTTGCTATCAGTAGTGTGGCATCAGGGGTTCTGTGCCGCACATATGCATAGAAGAAAGCATTCTTTGTGTTTCATAACATGCGAACGTTGAAGAACTTGTCTCTCTGGTACAGTACACCTTTGAAAATGCTAGGGTGAGTTGAATACCATTATTATTTAAAAGGCTTAAGACAAATCATAGAGTAATTTAGCTTGGAAGGGGTGTTTAAACATCCAGTCTCCCACTAAAAAGCAAGGCTAATTATTGTAGATATCATTGAAAGGTTACGAAAATATGATGATCCCTCCGCCCCCCCCTCAAGTGACAGCTGCTAAAGTAGTACTGTGAAAAGTGTTGAAAATGTATGCTGTAAAAGTATTTTACCAAACTCTTACTGAAGGAAGAGAGAGGTCAGTGCTGCTGCACATTTTGTTCAAATAACAATGGCAAAATCTTTCTTACTGTCTAACATTAAGATGACTTTTTAAAATATTGCAGTTGATGCCTGCTGGAATCTCTGTGCAGCTGAGAAGCGGTAACTCCATATATTCTCAAGTTTCAGATACAGTAATTCAGAATTCAGTTCCAAGTTAACTACTGTATGTGGATTGTGTTTCTTTCGGTAACTCTTATTGATGTTGTTTATTTAAAAGTTTAAAATCAAATGTATTTTTTTCCCCTCAGTAACCAAAGTAAGGAGGCTTTCATTGACTGGGCAAGATACGATGATTCACAGGATCATTTTTGTGAACTTGATGGTAAAATGTTTAAGCTTTTTCAGAGTGTTTGTTTTATTTTCTGTCTCTTAAAAAACACAAAAGATTGTAGTTTCTCTGCAAATAACCATTCTAAAAACATTTTAGTTTTGTGCTGAATGGGGATGTGACAGTTCATACCATTTTACAAACAAAGAATGCAGTTTTTTACAAGGAGCGTTTGGTAGTCTATACAGTGCACATTCACGGTTACCTCCTGTTGGTATAGTGAACAGGAGACTTTTATGGAAGTAAAAAAAAAAGATAAATGGGAGAAGGTTAGCATATATTTTTTAAAAAGCTTCTTCTCGCAGAAGAGTTGCATCTAGCTCAAATATAAGACAAATTACTTGCAGCTGATTCAGTTTCTTACTACTGTATTATTTTGTTGCTATTCTGCTGTCTATGCTTGGACTGAGTTTGTTCCTCTTCCAGCCTTGCTGTGTTTCCAAATGATCTCTGCACTAAGTGCACCCTTATTTGTAAGAACTTTCTTATTGGTAAAACATTGGGATACTAGATTGTGTCTTCCCTCTGCTCCACATGTGTGAGTGTGTTTATTTGCTCGTAACATTCAAAGCTCAAAGGAGTGTTTTTCAGATAAACATGAGGATTGCCAAGTTCGGGAATGACTGCTAAAGGCCTTTTTAATAAATACTTCAGAAAGCTTTCGATGCTAGGAAGACTTGGGGCGTAATGCAAGATGTTTTAATCTACCTTTAGGCTAATGTTTGGTGTCACCTGAGAAAGTAGCAGCTGTAGTGGACTTACCAGCCTTGGTTCTCTTTCAGCACTTCTGCGTCTTACCTGTGAAAATTTTGTATGTAAGCTGTTTCTGTAATAAATAGTCATTGAGTATAACTGTAGATCTGAACTGTTATATGCAATAAGCTGCTGTTGTCTCTACTATCTTCAAGCTGCCTACTTACAGTTTTAAGAGGACTCAGCTGGGAAAGGTGTAGTGCAGGAGCATTTCTTTTAGAAGTAATACTAACTTAAGTAGTTGCTGATTCTGCCTCCATCCCTCCTTGCATCGTGCCCTGCTGAAGGAAGATGTACTGCCCCCAGCTGCGTTCTTCCAGTGCTTCTTTTGCACTGGCTCTGGAGTGCATCTTTCTGCATGGTGAGCTGCTTCAGCTTACTCGAATAGCAGGAAATTAAGTTGACATCTCCCTGCTGTCTCCCAAATATGTTGTGATGAACTGGCTTATCAGGTGAGTTTGAGCTGGAGCAGGAGAGGTGAGAGAGAACTACTGGGAGTGACTGGGAGGAGGCAGAAACTCTTGTTCTCTTCCTCTCCTCTCTTCCTGGTAGTGAGAGAGCTCTTAATTCACACAACTGTAGCACAAAAGCATACCAGCTTTACTTTTGACTAGCTTTTTGTTGGGCTTAACAATAAACTGGATAAGGGAATTGATCTAGCTGAAAAAAACTTCATAACCCAGGTCAGCTTTCCATCTTTCTGTTGCACTGCCCCACAGACTCAGTTGTGTGTGGATAACGAGAAGAAAAAGTGGAGACCTGAAGTGACCAGGAAGCGTAGGAACTGCTTAGGTTAGCCATGCTGTCAAAGAAATAAACAAAGCTGTAATTTGACTTTGTCTCATCTGGCACTCACTGTGTTGTTGTGTGTCTTGTGTCTGTCTCTTTTCTTTGTTTTTGCTGCTGCTGCTGAAGCGATGCTTAACTGCTCATGCAGAATCATCTGTTCTTTTTAGAGCAGTTTTCACTTTGTTTCTGTGGCTTCTTTCAACATCTGAGGAAACAGTCAGTGGCACTGCTTGGCCTATTCCTGTGAATAAATCTCTGGACTACTGACTTGTATTGTATGTGGGGACTTTTAAGCATGAGTTGCTCTTGACGTAGAATTTCAGAGGAGGGAGTTCTTCCTGTTTTTTACTGGTTGTGGCTCAAAACATAAGTTTCTATTCATACAGAGTTTTTAAGCAGAGAGAGTAATGTTCCACAGTTGTCTTTGAATATGTTACCTGAATTTATAGTGAACTTTAGAGATGAGGGTAGAACTTGTTGAGGTGCTGCTTAAATAACATGTTTCTTGCCATAACCAACAGAGTGTTCTGCAATATGCTGAAAGTTTGTTCGATGAAGCAATGCGATCCAGACTTCCTGCTAGTATACAAGGGAATCTGGGGAAAAAGGGGATTTAGCTACTAAATACACAAGATGTGCCAACTACAAGATGCTCTTCTTTGACCAGGTCTTTATTAAGAAGCCCCTGTAGCAGTATACCCATTTCAAACAAAGGCAACACCCCCAGCCAAACACTGCCGGACAAATAAACCCTGAATCTGAAGCCCATTTAAAAGAAAACACTGTTTGTATCTTAGCTCAGGGTGAGAGAACACATTGCATGGCAAGTGTTTATGGTGGAGTTGAAGAAGCCGCATAGGTGTTCAGACATTGTAGAAATGATGGCCACACAAGAGACTTTGGAATAAATTCTGTACTTTTGAGCTTTATGTAGTGTGTGTATTGCTGTATTTTTATGTACAAGGCATTTATAATCCAGCTGGGAGACAGAATGGTATTATATGAGACTTCTTATTTGTATTTAATTCTGTGTGACTGTTTTTAAAAATTAAATCTTTTTTAAATGATCAGTTAGAATATGTAACAAAAGGTTTCCTGTTTAGATGAGAGATCTCCAGATGCACAGTATGTGGATTTGCTGCTGAATCCAGAACGTTACACTGGATACAAGGGGCCTTCTGCTTGGAGAGTGTGGAACAGCATCTATGAAGAAAACTGCTTCAAGTAATTGGGAGGGAGAGGAAGCCTATTTCTTACACCTGCACTTCAATTTAGCTTAAAACTGATTTTTGTGTTTTTTAACTTATTTTCTAGGCCTCGATCTGTCTATCGTCCTTTAAATCCACTGGCGCCTAGTAGGGGTGGGTCTTGCCTGTTTTATTTTCCAGTGCAGTTCTTTTAACATAGTGACTATTACAGTACAAGTGATACAAATGGTAATCTTCAGTCTGTAGGTTTGCTTTCTGCTGTTTTAATTTCCTCTGTAGAGGTAGCTGTCCGTTTTCAATATTCAGGCTAAGGTTTGTGATACTTGATTACATACATGCTTAATCTTATGCATATGAATAGGCTTATTAATGTCAGGGAAACTAATGTGAAAACTAAAGTAAGTCTCAAACTGTGTAGTAAGTGTCACTGTAATTTTCCAGTGTGGATGGGAAGGAGTTCAACAAAAGTTTCAGCACTCCTGTATTCTTCCCTTGGGTTTGTTTTTTGTTTTTCTAGAGCATTTAATTTAATCACTTAAGCTCATAGTCATCCTAGTGTAATGTAGCTGTACATTTTCCACCATAATGTTTAGTGTATTAGAAATGTACAAATTATTGCATTATTTGAGGAAAGAGTGGATACTTCGGAAGGTTCAGTTATCTGCAAGAATGTAAAAAAAAAAAAAAAAGGTATGCCAATGACTTGGGTTTTAAGTTTTCAAAATTAAATTGAAAACTATAGCTTGGTGTTCCAAATAAATTAGCTTTCCCCATCAGTGTGTCTCATTTCCCTTAAAAACTAGCTATTAGCCAATAGATTGAATTTGAAAACACCACACATTAGAAAATCAAGATAGCCGTAAGTAATTATAAATATTGAGATAATATATTGCTGGCATACATAAATAAAAAGAACTATAAGAGCAGTTTAACTCAGAGATCAGCATTTCAGAATGGAACACCGGTCAGATTGTTGAACAGTGTGAACTGAAGAACGACTTCCCAACCATCTTTCTGAAGTGAAAACATAGCTCTCAAGAATATGTAAATCAGCTGCTACTAAATTTTCAAATTCTTAGCGACTTTCATTATTATAATGTGTTTAGTCTCAGGTGGTCTTGAGGAGGAGGAAGAGGATGGAAAGTAGCCTATTTTTTTGTAGATTAAATAAGATTTCTTGCACTTTTTCAGTGTTTGTAGTAAAGCCTGTGTTTCATTACTACTTTGCTGTGGAAATTATCTTTTTAATACTTAAGGATTTTTTTTTTTCCCCTCCCTGCCCCCCCAAGGAGGAGATGATGGTAAGTCATCTTACTTTGCTTGACTTGCAGAAATGAAGTATAAAGAGTTTTGGACATCTGATTTATTCACTTTATTGCCATTGCTTTAGAGGGCTGGAAAGTTATGTTTTTCTGCAGATGATTGATCAGAAAATGTTTTTATTGGGATAATTCTTTCATTTTGAGTTGGAGGATGGAGTGTATAAGAGCAAAACACAGTTCTGTTGTTGGTTCTTATCCTTGTAACAGAATGTGTCCTTGATTTTGGGAAGGTGAGGAGAGAGTGGGGAGAAAAAGCATTTGGTCTGTCTGCACTGAGACAGACTTGAAGATTTTTTTCAGTCGAAAGCTCTCAGGCAAAAGTCTAAGGCTACAGGAAACCTGCAGACAATAGCGGTCAAGGTGAAGGCTACGGGGTATAATTACACTCTGCCATCACGTCTTTCACCACCAGTGCACATAATCAGGCTTGCGCTGCATGCACCTCTGAGCGCCCTGACCAGTAACGTAGTCATGCTCGTTCTCGTATGTCTCCTGTTCTGACCCCAGCAGATCTAAACTAACCTCAGAGCTCAGCCACTTCAGTGCCTATTCTCACTTTAATAGCTAAATAATTTAGCTTTATGTCCAGGTGGCAGCTAGTGTTAGTATGCGTAGTAATATAAAGATACCATTATGTTGAAAATGCATACTCTTCATTTAACTATATACTTTGTGTTTACAGGAGAATCTTTCTACACGTGGCTAGAAGGTAAAGGCTCTTGGATGGGTTAATATAATGTTAAATTCACTAGAAGAAACACTTTGACTTTTCTGCTCATTTTAGGCATTTAAGCAGGGACATTCTTAGTAGTAAAACTGCTAAGCATTCTTATTTGAAAACAACTTTAAAACATTAAAGTTTTTGATGGTTCTGTTCCCAATATATAGACTAACAGAAGTATAATCTGTGTTTAGTCAGAAGGCAAAGCAATTTGCTTTTTATTCATATTTAAATGGAAATCATTATTACAGTGGTAGCAATCAAAATCACATTTTGAGGGTGTGCAGAAAAGTAAATGGGTTAAATGTACTTAATTTTAAACTTAGTTCATTCTGCTTTTCATAAGCCTTTCCTTGTCCAGTTGGAAATCTCTGACTGGTGCTATTGCAGGAAAGCATACAAATTTACATGCTTTTTAAAATGTGATGTCTGTAAACAACGCCGTGTCTCAGCCTCACAGACAGGCTTCGCCATCAGCTCTTCCTGCTTCAGTTTGTGGGGACTGGAGTGGCAGGGAAGTCACCCAAACACACCTTTGAGAAAGAAACAAACTCCTAAATTCTGAGTGTAGTCTCTGTCTCTGGGTCGAAGTGGTATCATAACTGATTTCTGCATTTAAATTATATTTTGGCCACCCAATGCCATTGCATTTCTTCAGTGAATTTATAGCAGAGCTTGGAAGAAATATTGAGAAATATTTGTGTTGTTTTCCAATGCCATAAGGTTTTCTGGGGTTTTTGATGTTTTTCTGTAAGGTCACTACTTATTCACTAATTCAGTGGTAGCTTTGATTCGAATTAGGGTGGATCACAGTACAGTTCTGGTTTCCAGAAATTCAAGACTGTTTAAAATTTATTGCTCAAACAATGTAAGCATCTTATTTTTGTGTGGCAATTTATCTGTACTAATTGACCAGATACTTAATCTGACTGTATTTATCAGAACACTAAAATACTGAGTAAGAAATGTCAAACTTGTACTTCTTTATATAAAAAATAAGAGGTAAACTTTTCCTATGATGGTTATAAGGGCTTATTAACAATGTCAAAGTACTGTAATTGTAACTCTTGAAAGTTAAACTATGCAGACTTGCATCACTGAAATGTCAAGGTATATTAGTTTTCATACATGGTTTCCAGTGTTTAGTTTGGGGTCTGTTTGTCTTTTTTCCTGGACAGGTCTTTGCCTTGAGAAAAGAGTGTTTTATAAACTCATTTCTGGACTTCATGCTAGCATCAACTTGCATCTGTGTGCAAATTATCTTCTTGAAGGTAATATAAGTCTAGGTAAAATTGCCAAATGGAATTCTACAATATCTGTAACATGTATTCGTTTTTTTTGTCAAAATTTTTGCTGTATACTTAGTTGCTTTCTTTTTCTAAATACGTATGTTTTACTTCCCTGCCCCTTTTCTTCCTCTGTGTAGAAACCTGGGGGAAGCCTCGCTGGGGAGCAAATGTGAAAGAGTTCACTCGCCGCTTTGACCCCGCTGAAACAAAAGGAGAAGGACCAAGGAGGCTCAAAAATTTGTATTTCTTATATTTGATAGAGCTGCGTGCTTTGTCAAAGGTTGCACCGTACTTTGAGCGTGCAGTTGTTGACCTTTACACTGGAAATGGCCATGAGGATGCTGAATCTAAAGCTCTGTTACTAGATATCTTCAGGGATACAAAGTAAGGCATAAGATTTTTGTTTTTTTCATGAATAGTTTTAAATTCTCAGTTATATTCTCAAGTGAGAATAGATGACTTCTTGATAGCATAAGACAAGAAGGAAAGTGGAATGATGAGACAGAACAAGAGGAATTTGTACATCTGACAGGAAGAGAGGGTATTTTTGAGGTCTGAATATACCAATTGTTAAAAACAAAAAAACCCCAAACAAACCAACCAAAACAAAACCAAAACCACAACCACACAACGCGCTGAGTGACTCCCTATTTGTTGCTTTCTCTGATTCTTCAGTATAATATGCATACGAGTTATGTTGAAAAGGAAAATAGTACATGTTGTCTTTTAAAGATCCAGTGAGTAATCCAGCTTTTATCATAGACGTACCCGCTGGGGTTTTAGCCATCCCTGCTTCCTCTGTTTGCTCTGTAAGGCTCTTTAGTCCAGTTCTTTTGCTCACATTCTCACTGATTTTTGTGATTGGTAATGTGCTGTGTGGCTTCAGTGCTGTCCCTAGTCATAATCTTGCTAGGTATTTGAGATGTGGTCAGACAACGATCAACGGAAAGGCAAGCATTAGGGCAAGGTCAGTGTGTATTAGAGAGAAATCTTCATTGGTGGAAATGAAGAAAATTCTCAACAAAACTGTAAAGAACAGGTTTCAAGTTGCAGTGATTGAGTAGTAAAACTGATGCCATTCAGTAGATTTTTTTATTCTGCGAAGACTAGGAACTCTGAAAAGTGTTTTACAGCGATGGCATCAGCTGCTTGCCAGGCTTGATAGGACACTGTAGTTCGTGCCAGCATTTGGTTTTTTTGCATTTTGTCTTTATTAGGTCCTTCCATATGCACTTTGATGAAAAGTCCATGTTTGCTGGAGATAAAAAAGGAGCCAAGTCACTAAAGGTAAAGCTAGTTTTCTGAATGACATCCAAAATACCCGTTTTCGAGTTAAGCTGTGTTACTTTAGAAAACCTCTCTACCTACCAGAAACGTACTGCTGAGAGTAGGAAAGGAAGGGATGAAAAGTTACGTGGTTATATCTGAGGCCTCTTAATCTACTTTATAGTAAATGAACACGAGGTGTGTATAGTAAATGAACAGGCTGCTGTTCAGATTGGTACGCACTACACTTCCACAGCTGAATTGTGGCTTAGTAGTAAAGGTCTGGTTTGATACTTAATAACACTTTTAATACATATTTCAGTAGTAGTTTGGAATTTTATCAGTATTAGAAAGGTGCCAGTAGTTTATCAGCCCAGGTAGTGTTTTTCTGACCTTAAGTATTTCATCGGGATCATCTGAAGTTCTGTGCTGTGCTTGCTTCCACTCTGACTGAAGCTGCAAAGCAACATCCACTCGTAGCTTTGGACAGAAAATAACATTTGTGAATTGTAACTTGTCTGCCTGTTTGTCAGAAATGTATGTTGGTTCTAAAGGGATTTGGATAATGGAAGAAAAATTGGGCAAGGACACAGACAGAGTACTTACAGCTCAGAAAATTTTGAGCAAGTTGTTGGAAACTTGGTGTACAGAATACAAGCGTCGCCCTGCATGTCCTGCATTTTCGTTCTTTCAAGGCATTAACTATTAGCAATGGTTTGGAACAAGATTCTGGGTTTATAGGGGGGTTTCTTATGGCCTGACCACATATGGTAGCGGCTTTGTTCAGTTTTAGTAATAGAGAATTGATATTCTAGTGGTACTAAGTTAGTTTACCTTTTTTTTTTTTTTTGTAAAGCTAAGAGGTACTTTGTTAACCTTTTTTATGCTGTTTTTAACTGATAGGAAGAATTCCGATTGCATTTCAAGAACATATCCCGCATAATGGATTGTGTTGGGTGTGATAAATGCAGGCTGTGGGGCAAGCTGCAGGTATCGTTTATTTTATGTGTGTGCGCGTTGCAGGGGGGTTTAGGCGAGAAGCATCTGTCTCGGTCTGGGGAGGGTGCCTGTTACCTTAGCATTTAGACTTTCTACACGTGGTTGGTCTTTGATGTCCTTACCTGCATATTAAAAATAGACATCTTTTCAGTTCACTATTAAACTTTTTCTAAAATTTTGTTAAAAAACATTTATTTTGCTTAGTCAACAGCTGCTTAGTTTACTGAGAGGTTCTTCGCTGCCCTGCTCTAAATGGTGACAGAGGTATAGTTTGTATTTGCCAAGAAAATTTTACTTATAACAGATGCTTCATGGCAAAGTCTTACTGGCAGTCAGTGTCTTCTCTGTAGTCAGTGATCAGATGAGCTTTGTAGAATCACCTGTCAGAAGCCTTCCTGGAAATACAGCACTTGCTTAATTGTTAGGAAATTCAGCATGAGATTTAACTCCACAAATTGAGGCATAAGAAAAAGGAGTCAGTCAGATTTTTACCATTTATGCAGAAGGCAGCAAATGAATAGCATGTTTTCTTTACAGTTAGAAACTTCACTGGAACCTGAAGGATTGGGAACTTTTTTATTTCTGTAAAAAAGGGGAAGTAGAGATGTGATTTCTATCTTACCGCCTGGAAATGTGATCTTAAGATTACTGTGCATCTTGCGGTATTTTATAGTTAAGCTGAGAGTTGCAAAACAGAATGTCAGTTTCTGGAGACATCTTACTTTTATTTTATTGAGAACAAGATTTTAACCCTGAAGGCTAAAGTTAAGTCCAGACTCAGAACAGTTGTTACTCTGGGGTGCCTAGCGGGGTGCTATACTGCTCTATAGCACTAAGCTTATCAGAGCTCAGTTTTCAAAGAGATTCGTAATACCTAAAATTTGGTGGTCTCTGCTGAATTTCCAGAGTTCTGCCTACCCTGTCCTAGTTAATGCTTCTGATGTATTATAATTTTTCCTTCTTGCGCAAGATGAAATAGGGGCAGACTTCCTGACCTAGAAAATTCTCTTGCAGCCAGCCTCAACCACTTTTGTGTCAAAAGCCAGTGGTTGTTTCTGTAGCCCAGTAAAAGGGGAAATGAGAATAGCTTCTGCTGTTCCATTTCTGTATAGCAAATAGGGGTTGAAACTTAAACTGCAATGTCTGCCACTGGGACTGGAGGTGGAAGAGCAGGAGTGCTGTGATAGCTCAGAATAAAAACCTAGTTTGACTTGGAAAGGGGAGGGGAGAAGAAAAGGGGAGATCTGATCCAGCAGCTCTGCAGCAGTGAGGCATCTCTGCTGTCGGGGGGAGAGGAAGCTGGGAGTGTGGGAATGGACGTGTTTTCATGTGCATCTGGTGTGGCTGAGAAGAAAAGAGATGGGAAAGGAAGAGATTAAAAACATGAGGGTGAAGAGCAAGTATACCTGAGGAAACAGGTGTTCTTATGTAGCGACTGAACCTGGTACACCACTGACGGCATGCATTTGCACTCGGGTCCTGGCTTGTGTGCAGTCGTTTGAGTTGAGGGAATGTCAAGATACAAGGACTGGTACTGCAGTTTGCCTGGAATAGTAATATTTTAACTCTTACTGTTTTCTGCGAGTTTGAAGGAGGGATCTTATTGATGTTAAGACATTTTCTTGTAGACTCAAGGCTTAGGAACTGCTCTGAAGATCTTATTTTCTGAGAAAGAAATACAGAGCCTTCCTGAGAATAGCCCATCAAAAGGTTTTCAGCTCACACGTCAAGAAATAGTTGCTCTTGTAAATGCCTTTGGAAGGTAAGTTTTCATCAGCTGTGTAGTAGAAAACCAGTAAAACTTCAGTGTCACCACTCAGGGTCTGTGGAAAGATGGTATTGTACATGTAGCTGTAGCTTTTAAGGGCTGAATTATTATTAGTGATATTGATAAACTTAATGCCATCAACCTGAGTATGTGGAGTGCTGGTCATTAGCCTCGGTCGTCATTTGTGTATTGGGATCCAATTCATCTATTGATCCCAAATCTTATAAATTCCATCTTGGGAAAGCTGGATTTAAGTCTCAAACAGTCTTCAGCCCTTAAGCTTTTCTATTTTTGTGTGATGTGATTATCTTTGTTAAAACTTACATTTTGATTAATTTTTTGAAAACAGCAAATATTTACCCCATTTAAGTGATGAAATAAAACATTTGAACAGCTTTAAAAGACGTGTAAACTTGCTTAGTTTGTTCATCGTGCTAGTTCTTCAGATCTTGAATAGAACAATCTGGTCCCATTTAAAAGAATATAATTAGTGTTTCTTACCTCTAGTTGGAGATTCTTTAGACGTTTAATCAAGTGGGGAAAATGTAAAATATATCTAAACTTTAATCCCTGTAATATATTGTGTCAAAATAATGGAGAGTCAGATAGTAGATCTTTTGTGGGAAAGTATTATCTTAGTTCATCTTTGGAACAGAATTGTGTTCAAAAAAACCCAAACAAAAAGCCCCCCCGGAAGATGATGATTTGCACTTCTCTTTCACAGTTGACTTACTAACACTGAAGGGGTTTTTCTTTTACAGGCTTTCCACAAGTATAAGAGAGTTGCAGAATTTTAAAGTTTTATTACAACAAACTAGGTAATGAAGGCCTTTGCACAACCAGTTAGCGAAGACCATTTACGTGACTGCATTGAGCAGGAGGAACTGATCCTTACAGGACTCGTGGGAACTGATAAAAAGTAAAATCAAATACCAACTTGAATATTTATGTTTAAATTAGGAATGGATATTAATTAGAAAAGATATTTATGAATGAAATATATAGTTTTTAAATGTGTAAATTATGCTGATCTGTTTATTTTTTAAGTTCTCTGCTCACAGTTCTGTTGTACTGAAACTTCATAAACTTTCTTTATCTCCTTGTCTTTCTGAGACAGTTATTTTATATGAAAACGTGTGTCCCTCCACCCTGCCTCGGCCTGTCCTGAGAGAGGTGGAGCACCTCTCGCCTCTCCCCAGTACTGAGCCTCAGTATATTCTGAGGATTGGCTATGCCGATTCTGGCTGGCTAAAAGAGGAAAAAAAAACCAACAACAAAACAAAACAAAAAAAACAAAAAAGGAAATAAGACTGTTGTTGAGTTCTGACTTCTTACCGTAATAATGAAACTTACTTAAAAATAGGAAATCTACTGAGCAGAAAATTTTTATTTCACACCGAGCTCCTTTGCATCATGCTGATATCGACTTTTTTTTCCTGACGTGCTGCTTTGCAGAATTTCCTTTTTTCTTTAAAACAACAACCTGGCATCTGATGCAGCACAGTTGGAAGGGACTTTTCTGCAGCCCCTTGGCTGCCTGCGTTTGCTCAGGGCTGGGGGTCGAGGCAGGGGGAGGTGGTGAGTGGAGTGCTGCTGGCTGAAAAGCCTCAGTCCATAAATTCGCATCTAACCCCGTTTCATTTTCTAGATTGTAATCGCAAGTTCAGTTTCCAGAAATTGTCTTTTTAAAGCCTAAAATGTTAAAACAGCACACTTCAGTCTTTGAGCTGTGGAAACAGATTTGCTCTTTGTGGGTTATGTTTTAGTGCTATGTTAAAAGGCCAGTGGAAAAAGTAAGAACTTGTTTTTGTAGTCACTTTTAAAAAAAAATGCTTTTTAAAGTCACGCCGACATTTAATACCGCATACTCTTATCTATGCAATCCCTGACTGTATCTTCTTTAAAACGATATTCAGCGTAAAAAAACGGGTATGTTAATAACGTAACTTTCATAAAGTAAGAAATTACTCATGTATCATTGTCCACAGATGTCAATGATAACTTTCCATTGTCCAAAAGAGAATTCAGAAACAGCACTACTGATGAGGAGCAACCAAATATTGGTTTAAATTTAAAATGAAATAATTTTTTTTAAACCAGCATGTTTCAAAGTGAAGTTAGGAGTTATGAATGTAGGAAGTGCTGGTACAGTGTAGATACATCTCTTGTTTTTAAAAATAAGTCTTCACAAGATAAAGTGCTCTTAAACATTTTTCACCCTACCAGATATTTAGTGACTTGTTTATGTAATCGATTGTAACTGTCTTGGCTTCCATAAAGTGGTCCTTTACAGCTGAGTTTTTCTGAAAGCCGGAATATGCTCTGTCCCTTGTTTCCAGACGAGCCTCAAATTTCTGCCTGGCGGGAAATGAGATAGACTGTCCTGCTGACACGTGCTATTATCAAAAATACTGTTTCTCAAGAAAGTAAACCCTCTTGAGTCAAACTGGCATAAGCTAAATGAAAGGGGGGAAAAAAAACAACCCAAACCAAAATACCCCCCAAAAAACAAACTACACCCACAAAGTTTTGGTGATAGTTGCACAAACTGGCAATGAACTGGTATCCAGTTAGAAGTTCCCGTTTAAGCCAGTACACAATATAATGTGGTGTTAGAGAAAGCTGGTGCCGCTCTGGGGGTGTTTTGTTCTTACCCAGCAGCGTCTCTTGCCTGTGGACACCCGCGTCGGAGCGAGTCACCATGGGGCTTCCGCCTTCTAGTTACTGGAGAAGAGTGGGCGATTTCCGGGTGGATTCGTCCGGCCTATTCCGAGCTCTGCCTTTGCACCCTAGAGCTTATTTTTCTCCATTAAATTGAAGTGGGAATCTAGGTAACTAGCTCAGATGTGCACAGCTGTGTTTGGTAAATGAGTTACACCCCGAGTGTCTAACTCTTCTGAGTAATTGTACACGTTGGAAAAGTGTGGTTTTTCAGTTGGCCGTTAATTCCTTGCCTTGTGGCTTGGCCTGCAAGGGCTAGAACCTGTAGGCTCACTCGTGTGAAGAATGCTGTGTAGCTACGATTTATCGGTATTGTTATATCTTACAGTGCCTAAAGCTTTAGGCAGGATTTTCTAGTTGAAAAAAAATTGTGTTGTCTGCACTACCCCGGGAAGGCCCTGGGTCTCAGAATTGTTTCTTCCCTTTTCCCCCTTGCTTTGTGGGGAAAGTTGAATTGCTTCCAACCTTCTTCTGGGGATGCAACTTGCTGTTTTTCTTTTCTTCCACCCGTGCCTGGCGAAAATCTGCGGACACTGAAGCAGCATCACACACTGGCATCACGCACTGCTCGCGGGACAGGCGAGAGGTTCAGGCACGCAGGTCCTGCACACCTCGGGGGCACAGAGCAGGCGGGGTTAACACCGATGGGGGAGGACCTGAAGAGACTGAAGCTTTTTTCTTTTCCTTTGTGTCATGGAAAGGCAGGAATGCAACTGAACAGCAAATTCTGCATACGGGGAAGTTCTGTTGCATTTGAAGGTACATCTGGCTTGGTGATCAAACATGGAAGGGATTTCACTGCACTGTCATTGTAGAAACGGGACGTGAGATTTTTCCGGTTACAAATATAATTGAAACAATTTTCCTGGTCACTCTCTTTTTTACTGTATTTGGTGTACATTCTGTGACTGTACTGCCTATGAAGCTTTGCCGTGCAAGTTGGGTGACTTAGTTCTTTATATGTTAAATGAAATTTTAGATACTTACAGATCTGTTTTTATACTAAAGAATAAGGTTAGTTACACTGTCCATGACCTGTAAACGATTTTAAATTCCAGCTCCCTGTTGGAGATCAGCTTGTCAGCATTGTCTGCCGTTCATTTCAGAGTAGAAGTACCTTTCCCTGTACAAATGACACACTGATTGTAATCCCAGAGGCAGTGAGAAGACAAAGATGTTTCGTTTTTCCCTAAGTCATGAAGGCTTACATGAAATGGTGAAAAAGACTTGGTGCAAACTGCACAGGTGGAATGTGAGGCACTGCTGGTGAACACCTGGCTCTTCAGTGCCTGAGGAGGAAGGTGAGAATATAGATTTAAACCAGTAAAATATAGAGAATTGTGTAAGCTGGAGTAACAAAAGCGTTTTCCTACTTCAGCCGACGGTTTCTGCTGTAGGTCTCGTCGTGTGTACACGAAATACACTGTGCCGCGCTTCCCCGAGTTGTGTGTTGCTGGTTGGGTTGCCTTTACCTGGCCTTGCTTTGGGCTTTTCTGGGAAATGGCCTGTAATATGGTGTAAATAATCTAGATGGTTATGTTTATAAAGCATCAATCAGCAATGCTTCACTTCACAATTCCTCCCTATAGCTAGCCTATTAAAATGTAATATTTATTAAAATCAATGTTGGAACTGCTTACTGAGATCTAAACAGTTCTGAATCTTTGCTATGTTTGAGTCTATAAAATGTGAATTAAAGTATTTTCTGCTACAACTTCTTTTTGTGAAGGTAATTTTTGGGTCTTAAGTTGAAAATTTTTTGACTCTTCATTTCGTTTCCCTTTGAACTACACTTGGTAGAAATTATATAACTTAAATAATTTACATGTCCATCATTTATGCTTATGGTGATGAGCAGGCTTCCGTTCTCACTTCAGCTCCACTCAACGGTGCCGGTAACCTGGGTGCCCGTTGCTGCGCACAGTGCGTTGTAGTGCGGCCAGATTTAGCCCCTGGGTAAGTCCAGTTGTTTTAAGAGGCAAAAAGGCTTATTTTGAAAGAAAGTGTGGCCTGTTCTGTCCCTTTCTCAGAATAGCTTATAAAATTAATTTTGTGACTATTTTTTCTGGTGGGTTTACCCAGTGGGGCTCTTCATGTGAAATTACTCCCCGTAAAGCATTTCTGCAGCTTTATGTTTCATTCCATATATGTATTTTTAACAAATTATCTTACTAAAGATTTGATACATGTGTTTCATCCTCAGTTTAGGACCTGTTACACAGGTGCTGATAATTATAGTGATTTAATTTAAATTTAAGATCTTACCTTTCACATTGTTGTTTAAATCTCCTGTGTTTGAGAGTGTTGAATTCATCACTATGATTGATGACAGTCACTTGCCATTCCACTTTTTTGCATGCATACTGTGGCACAGGGATTGAGCTTGTTTTAAGCACAGATTTCTCATAATTAAATTTTTGCTGTGCAGCTCTATCAACTGTGAAGAAAATGTAATTCCTCCTGCAGACGTTCCTTGCAGTAGGTCTTCAGGCAGCTTTGTACAAACATGACTGTAGAACTCCAAAGGGTTTAATGAAATTTCTGTTCCTCTCCCAACCCTGTGGCACCTCTTTTAATCTCTGGCTGATAGTTTAGTTGGCTTTTTTCTTTTTCTTCAATGAGCATTAGGGAAGAAGTGAAGCAGCTCTCGCGGGCAGACAGTAGGCAGGGTGCTGCTGCCAGGGGCAGGGCTCGGGCTTTGCTTTTACTACAAAGGCCCCAAAAACCAAAGGCCCTGTGGAAGACTTGGCACAGGAGCGGGGCACTACTCTGCGTCTGGCTGCCATGCAGACCGGATCAGATCTATTCCCCATCCCTTCTTTTTTTCCTGTGTATCCTCTGTGAGACGTCTACAAGAATTCTCTACTTCTTGTACTTCCTGAAGCTGCATATGAGGAAAACAGCAAGCCTGCCCACCGTTGGGGGATGCTGTGGCACATCTCAGAATGAACTACTTCTATAGAAGTAAAGGCTACTGTAAGAAATACGGGGTTTCTCCTAAGGCAAGGTGGAGTGAATTAACAGTATTTGTTGCACGTGGGGAAGGGCAAAGAGACACTGGGGGTGCAGAGTTCTTCACAGTAGAGCGTACCAGTCAGTACTGCGCACAATCAAAAGACCTGAAGCAGACTTAGGGTTCTTGCTCGCTATAGATCGGTAGCAATTATTTTTAGGCTTGCTATGTGCAGATGTCACATACTAGAAAGGTGTCTGTCCACCATCTCCACCACAAACTGCCAGAGTTATCTGTGAACCGACATGGCTGAAGCACAGCTTTGCTGACCTGCTAGGTCCCTGTGAGGTTTTTGTGCTTTACATATTCCTGGCTCTTGTTCTGGTCCCAGACTGCACTTCCTAGGTTTACAATAAGTGAGTAAGTACTGTTGTACGTACCCATCGCCCTGGTTAGGCATTTGACTTACCCTTCTACATAATACACCTAGGACAGAGTGACAGCGATGATCACGTAACTTACAATTTTTCAAACTTAGGAACTTTAAGCCCGTGTTGCAGTTCACAGTGCTCCAGCCAGTGCAGATGCCCACTTCTGCCGTTCCGAGAGTGTCCCTACAGCTGCTGAGAAGAGACAATTTTCTTAGTTTCTTAGAAGAATGCTGTATTTTGAGGTCGTAGCTAGAGTACAGACGACTTTTAGCCTCCAACCGTCTTGCCGCGTTGCATAAGCAGTGATGACCCGAACAGTAAATTGTGCTCTGAGATTGCAGCAGTGACTTGAAAAAACAGTATTTAATGGTGGTGAGATTTCTCCCTTACAGGCTTTTATGTGCGTGTAAGAATCGCTACTGTCATGCATTTGAACAACCCATTTGTGTGGTTACAGTATATTCATCATAATCGTGTATTACTAACCTAATACACAGTGTAAAAATAAAAATACTTAGAAAATAATTATGCCATTTCACTTCATGAAATTTGCTCTTTTAAAATGAGCATAAAATGATTAAATTATACCCTCTAACAACTCTTTTCAAAGCCAAAAAGACCATGGCTTTGAACAAGGTATTAATTAGAACAGTCTTCAAAGTTTAAATCATTAGCTTATACTTCTCCTTGAACTACGAAAAGCTCGTGGCAAAGCCAAGTTCTTCATTTATCTGTGCATAGGAACACTTCTAAAAACCAAAAGGTGAAGAATCGCTAAGCGCTGTTTCTGAGAACGCCGGTTTTACTGTCGGGAGGTCCCAGAGCGCTGCACTTGGTGGCGGTTACACAGGGCTCGGCCGGTCTGTGTCCAGCGCCGGGTCTTGCTGGAGGGATCCGATGTAAGCCGTGAAGCTGCTGTTCTGGTGGCCCCAGTCGTAGTAGTCTGGAGAAAAACTTCAAAAAGAAACAGAAGAGTTAGCGATGGGCAGGTTGGTTCTGCGGACACCTGGCTAGTGAATGTGGGCAAAACGCCGTCACAGAGACATCGTTCTCAGGCTGAAGTGCAAAAATAAATAAAAAACAAATTTTCTAAATCAGAAGGGGTTGGAAACCCCCGGAAGCGGTGCTGCTAACCCCTGCCAAGTCCCGGCGCTGCAAGGGACCGTCAGCGCAGACCGTAACCTCCCGTGTCCCCACGCGAGGGACGAGCGCGTGGTCGGCAGCCTGGGCATGCGGCCGGCCGTGCCCACGCCACCACCACAGAGGTTCCCTCGGGCCTCTGCGGGGTGGGAGCAGGAGGCTGCGCACGCTGCCTCCAGCAACCTCGGTGGCGTTTCGACTAACTGGGCTGGCTGGTAAATACGGAATATCCAACGCTGCTGATCCGTGGGTCAGGCTCAGAGGTGGTGACTATGCCACCTCAGCTAAATGAGTGTCAGGAACTCAATCAGGGTCTGTCAGCCACCGCTAGCAAGCAAGCCTTCATTTGAAGATGACCGGTTACACTGACCTGCTACTGGTGTAGTGTAGATACAGGAGGGAGCAGATGAGTAACACACAACTGCGCCTCTTCTCTGGGCAGGGCAGTGCCCTGGCAGCGCCCTTCCTGCCTTCTCCGCAGCGGGTGCTGCCGTTCTTACCGTGAACTGCGCCTTCCTGGGAGGGAATCCTCACCGAAAGCTCGCGGTCACGTGCAGCGAACAGGGTTTTTGTGCCAGCCCATGGCTGTGTGGGGTTTCGCAGTTAGGGGACTGCTCCATTTCAGGTGAACCCCAAGACATGCAGCCATCTGACAGGGCAACCCAAGCTGAGAGGCTTGTCACCATCGCAAGCTGCTGCCCTTGCTGTTGAGCTGCTCCCTGAAGACAGGGAGCCAGCTGTTTGCTAGGCTGCCTGGCTCACACACGTAAACAGCGCTTGTTAGGCCACTCCTGGAAGAACCAGAGGGCGCAACACGCAGCTCAAGGATCTGACCTGCGCTTTTCAGAGCAGCATGCCGTTAGGATTCTTAAACTATGTAGCCGTTTTCATTCCTGTGTCTCTGTGGGGCCGCTGGATCCC